>BNJS01002088.1_pt1 | contig 91733 bp, 86 predicted proteins | sample 8540461 | NCBI WGS metagenome assembly BNJS01 (sample SAMD00202454, study PRJDB9452) | human saliva metagenome | isolation source: human saliva | place: Japan | reverse complement strand
CACGCCGGCGCAGCGAGCACGCAGGGGAGACCGGGTCCACCTGCCGCTCGGGCCATACGGGTCCAGGTCTCCAGGATGGGGCGCAGCTTCGGGTAGGGAGGCGGGCGCCAGATGGTCCAGCACGCTGACGTGCCCCAACAGGCAGGCCAGGTCATCAACCCGGTAACCGGGCCCAGGAGTCCACGTCGAGCAGGCTGGTGACGGCCTCGCCTCCATGAGGACATTGGCCCTGTAGAAGTCGCCGTGGACCGGGACCGGCCGGGCGGCGTCGAGGCGGCCATGAGCTGCCTGACCCCGGCCACGGCCCGGGCACGGCGCGTGCTCGGGCAGAACCGTGGCGGCGTGCGCGTAGTGGCGGGCCCGCTCCGACCAGGTGGCTGCGCCGGCAGCTGTACGGCGCCGGGCCGGGCGGGCGTCCAGTATGAGATGAGAGTCGTTGAAGACGCGTCGCTGCGCGACACGCTCATGCCCTCGACAGCAGGCCGGACAGGGCGACCCCGACCGGTGGGACAGCAGGACGAGGCCATCGGGGTCCTCCCCGCAGGACTCGGCGCAGGCACGCTGAGGCCGTCAGCAGGCGGTGCCGCTGAGCGAAGGACGGAGCTCTGGCTCGACGCAGGACCTTGGCGTAGGCGGTGGTCTCGTCCGGGAAGGTGGCACGCACGACCGCTCGACGCGTAGGCCGCGTAGGCGACCATCGTGGCCCTCTGACCCGAGTACCGATCCGCTGAGAGCAGCGAGGGCGTGCAGGCCACCACCAGACCGGGCAGTCGGGTCCGCCGGTGACGCCATACCGTGAACTGCGGGACCGTCCCCGCCAGTGCGACTCGGGTCAGTCCCGGTGCGTGGGGTTGGCACAGGCGAGCCGTCGTAGCGCACAGGTACTGGTGGTGGAACGCCCGTTGGGCGACGACAACAGCCGTGTACCCCACGGACACACCTGCCCGGGGCGGTGGTGAACTGAGGGACCTCCCAGCTGGCCAGACGCTGGCCGGCCGGGGGCGAGGGCGGCGGAGAGCACGACGCGGCGCGCCCGTCAGCAGGGCCACCTCCGGGCCCTGGGACGCCGACGAGTGGTTCATGACAGTTAGGTCTGCCCCACCCACCTGGTGTGCTGCGCTTTAAACGGCCCCCGGTGCCCGGGTCGGCAACAGCGAAGCAGCGGGTCACCTCTCGCCGCGCGCAGGTGGGCTGCCGGTGGGTGCGAACACGTGGAAGAATCCACCCATGCGAGACCTCGCCACCTTTTCCCAAGGCGCACCTGCACCTGCACTTCACGGGGTCGATGCGCCTGACACCCTCATCGAGCTGGCCTCCGCGCGCGCACGCGCTCTACCGTCGAACTTTCTCGGACGGCGACCTCTGCGCGTCCCGCCGACCGTCGCGGTTGGTTCCGCTTCCAGCGCGCCTCACGACACGGCCAGGGCCCTGGTTCGCACTGAGGAGAGTCACTGCGCCGCATCGTCCTGAGGCCGCTCTGACGACGCCGCCGAGGCTCGCGCCGCCTGGAGATCCAGGCTCGACCCTGACCAGCTATGCCCCTTCGTCGGCGGGATCACCCCGCCCTGGAGATCATCCTCGACGCCGCCAAGCAGGCCACGCCCTGAGCGGAGTGGAGGTGGCGGTCATCGTGGCGGCCTCCCGGATGCGTCACCCGCTGGACGCCCGTGCACTCGCACGCCTGGCGGTGCGCTACGCCGGGGACCAGCCGGGCGAGGTGGATCGGCTTCGGCCTGTCCAACGACGAGCGCGCCGGGCGGACCTCCTCCTGGGAGCGGGCCTCGCCATCACGCCCGCCGGGGCGGCCTGGCCTCATGCCACACGGAGGGGGAGCTCTTGGGACCCGACCACCTGCGTGAGGTCGTCTCCGCGCTCGGCCCCACGCGCCTGGGCCACGGTGTACGCGCCGGCGAGGACCCCGCCCCGTTGGACGCGATTGTCGCCCTCAGGCATCAGCCTCGCAGGTCTGCCCGGCCTCCAACGTGAGCCTGGGCGTTCATCACAGCCCCGACGACGTCCCGCTGCGCACGCTCATGAGCCATGGGGCGCAGATCGCCCTGAGCGCCGACGACCCCCGTTCTTCCAGTCCCGGCTCGTCAACCAGTACGAGATCGCCCGGACCCTGGCTGCACCGACGCAGAGCTGGCTGAGCTGGCCCGCGGATCGATCCGCGCCTGCCTGGCCTCACCGACGGCTAAGCAGGCATGGCTGGCCGAGGTGGACGCCTGGCTGGCATCGTCCGGACCAGGCGTCGGCAACAGAGCCCTCTGGAAGCACGCGCCGGAGCCAGCCCGGCTTTTCGTGACAGGACCCAGAAGCCGACCTGGACGGGCTCGGGCACGAGGGTGACGCCGTAGCGCTCGCGCACCCGGTCACGACCGCGTCACGCAGACGAGCCAGGTCGGTCCCGGTCGCTCCGCCCCGGTTGGTCAGCGCCAGAACGTGCTTGGTGGACAGTCCGGCCGGCGCCCGGGCCTCCACGGCGAATCCCTTGGTGAAGCCCGCGTGGTCGATGAGCCAGGCGGCGCTGGTCTTGACCAGGCCCTCGATGACGGGGGCCTCCTTGGTACCGAGCACCACCTGCGAGTGGTCGGTGACCGGGAAGCGGGGCGCGTCCTCGGGCAGGTGCTCGGCCTCGGCCGTGGTCAGGATCGGGTTGGTGAAGAAGGAGCCGGCCGACCAGGTGTCGTGGTCGGCGCCGTCCAGCACCATCCCCTTGGAGCGGCGCAGCTCGAGAACCGCCTCGCGCAGCTCGCGCTCGGGCACTCGGTCGCCCAGTTCGACGCCGAGCGTCCCGGCCAGCTGGGAGTAGGCGATCCGGGAGGACAGGGACCCCTGCCGCACGGCGAAGGTGGCGTCGAGAACCACCCAGCGTCCGGTCGGCCCCCACAGGCGCCCGCCGCCCGCCTCGGTGTCGGTGAGGGACTGCTTGAGACGCGAGTCCCGGTAGCCCAGTCCCAGCTCGCCCAGGGCCAGCCAGACAACCCGGTTGCGCAGGCGGTCCCAGGCGCGCACGCTGGCGATGAGCTCGGCGACCTCGGCGCCGTAGGCCCCGATGTTCTGCACGGGGGCGGCGCCCACCGTGCCGGGGATCCCGGACAGGGGCGCGAACCCGGCCCACTGGCTGGCGATGGCCTCGCGCACCAGGTCGTCCCAGGTGGTGCCGGCAGTGGCGGTGACCTCGACGCCGCCGCACACCGAGTCCGAGACGAGCGAGACCTCAGCGCGGGCATCACGGATGACGAGCCCGTCGAAGCCGGCATCGGAGGCCATGATGTTGGAGCCGCCGCCGATGACGAGGACGGGCGTCCCTGCGGCGTCGGCCTCGCGGATCGCCTCGGTCAGCTCGCTCTGAGTGGTGGCCTCGACGTAGGTGCCCACCGGCCCGCCCACGCGAAGCGTGGTCAGCTCGGCCAGGCTGGTCGGCCGGACGCCGGAGCCGGGCGTGTGCGCCAGGGCCTGGACGGGTGCGGGCCAGGCGGATGAGTCGACGTCGACGCTCAACGGGACGGTGCAGTCGCCTTCCACCAGCTGCGGCTCGGTCGACGGGTCAGCGGGGGCGCGGTCATCTGGGGTGGTGGTCAACGAAGGTCTCCGCTCTTCCTGGTCGGTTCCTCGTGAGACAAGCAGGGCCCCGCTCACACCAGCAGTGTGCACGGAGCCCCGAGACGCGGACGGGCCGCTCGTCTCACTTCTTGTTGCGACGCTGGTGACGCGTCTTGCGAAGCAGCTTGCGGTGCTTCTTCTTGGCCATGCGCTTACGGCGCTTCTTGATGACGGATCCCGATGAGATCTCCTCGCAGTTCGCTTTCGTGGTCCCGCAGACCCTCCCCTGCGGGCCGAGGCAGGCCGGCGAGGGTTATGCCATGGGGCGGTTGGTCGGCGCGTGAGGCTCAGCGGCCGACCACGCAGGTGACCGCCTGAGTGTAGCGGCTCCCTAGGGAGCCTGATGCCTCTGACGCGTCGTGGCCCCAGTCACCCAGTCCCGCGGCCAGGTAGTCGTGAACGGCGCGCTCGGGGACACGGAAGGAGCGCCCGACCTGCATCGCGGGCAGGTCGCCGGAGTGCACCATCCGGTAGACGGTCATCTTGGACACGCGCAGCATCGCCGCCACCTCAGCCACGGTGAGGAACGAGGGGGCGCCAGAGGCGCTGGGGGATGTGGGAAGGCCCGGTGCCATGAGCTTGAGGTCCGTTCGTCGCGGGTGGCCCCATCGGGGCAGGAACACAACCAATATATCCCCGCATCAGCCTTCGCACAGGATTTCCCGGACACCATTCACCACAGGCGTCGCATTTCACACTCGGGTACCAACTGTCGCTGCCGCAACCTCAGCAATCCATCTGACGCCCCCGGTCACCCTCACTGCGAGCGTCGGGCCGCCATCACCGCCCCGCAGAACACGCCCGCCCCAGGACGCCGGGGAACGTGACGAAGTCATGCCAGCAGGACCACAATGGCGACCGTGCCCCAGACACACACCGCACAGGAGCCGGAGCCCGACCGCGGACCCCGAGGCGAGACGCCAACCGGGGAGGCGCGGAGCACCGCAGCCGGCAGCCGCCGCAGGCCCACTGGCACGCCCCCGCTCGGAGTGTCGTCGGCCGTCCGTGGAAGCGGCACAGAAGCACCCGGCGGTCGGCAACAGAACCGATCCCCTCGAGGAGCCGTCACCCTCCCCGCTGCCGGGCACGGAGCCCACCGGAGTGCGCCGCTCTGCTCAGGCACATCGAGCCACTCGGCCAGATCGCACGTGCGGCCCGCTTCTACCCGGCCCGGCTGGCGTCGCCGTCTTCGCCGCCATCATCGTCGTGGTGACCGCCCTTCTCAGTCTTCCCATCTCCACGACCAGCGGGGAGCACGCCGACTTTCTCGATGCCCTGTTCACCGCCACCTCGGCCGTGTGCGTCACCGGTCTGAGCACGGTGGACACAGCGACCTACTGGTCCACCTTCGGGCACGTCGGCATCATCCTGGCCGCAGCGGTGGGCGGACTGGGCGTCATGACCCTGGCCTCACTGCTGTCCCTGGCGGTGTCCCGGCACGTGGGCCTGACTCAGCGGATGCTGGCCGCCTCGGAGAACCAGTCGCGCCTGGGCGAGGTGGGCCGGCTGCTGCGCGCCGTCATCTACACGGCCACCGGTTGCGAGCTCCTCCTGACTCTCATGCTGCTGCCACCCTTCCTCAGCCACGGCCTCGATGTGGGCCACGCCCTGTGGTACGCGGCCTTCATGGCGCTGTCGATCTTCAACAACGCCGGTTTCGTCATCATGCCCGAGGGCCTGGAGGCCTACTCCACCGACTGGTGGATCGGCCTGCCGATCATCCTGGGGACCTTCATGGGCGCCGTCGGATTCCCCGTCATCCTGGACATCATGGGCCGACGACGCAGGCCCCGGACGTGGAGCCCTGCACGAAGCTGACCCTGACGACCTACCTGGCCCTCACGGCCGCCTCGACCATCGCCATCGCCACCTTCGAGTGGAACAACCCGCTCACCTACGGATCCCTGCCCACGAGTGGGAAGATCATGACCGCGCTCGTCAACGGCGTCAACGCGCGCTCCTCGGGGCTGTCCACGATCCCGCCCGAGCACATGCACGAGGCGACCTGGTTCCTCCAGGACGCCCTCATGTTCGTCGGAGGCGGCTCGGCCTCGACGGCCGGCGGCATCAAGGTGACGACCTTCGCGGTCCTGCTGCTGGCGATCTCGCCGAGGCCCGCGGCGACCAGGACATCGAGGCCTTCGGGCGGCGCATCACCCCCTCGACCGTCCGCCTGAGCGTGGCGGTGGCCTTCATCGGCTCCAGCGTCATCGGACTGGCCACGCTTCTGCTCCTGCAGATGACCAGCCTGCCCCTGGATCGGATCCTCTTCGAGGTCATCAGCGCCTTCGCGACCGTGGGCCTGTCCACGGGCATCACCCCCTCCCTGCCGGACGGGGCCAAGTACGTCATCGTGGCGCTCATGTTCGTCGGCCGCGTGGGCACGATGACGGCGGCCAGCGCCCTGGCGCTGCGCGAGCGGCGCCGCGTCATCCGGATGCCCGAGGCCAGCCCAATGATCGGCTGACCAGGGCGGCAGCCCTACCGCATCGGGCGGGCCCGCCGGCTCCCAAGAACCAGCAGACGCCGCAGAGGCCAGTCAGGACCGAGTCCTCTCCGGGGCGAGCAGCTGCCTGAGGGTACTGGCCGCCCCCTCCACATCAGCCCGACCGGTGATGAGCTGCTCGACGATGAGACCGAAGGAGACGCTCTGGATGAGGGACGCCAGCTGCTCGGGACGCAGACGGTCGGAGATCGTCCCCGCCCTCTGCCCGTTGCGACACAGGCGGGTGAGACCGCTGTGGATGTCACGGTAGCTCTCCTGAACCAGGACACCCGTCTCAGGATCGCGAGTCAGCTCCCCCCAGGCGTGGTAGGCCAGAGGCGCCCAGGAGCTCAGACCGACATCGCCAGGACCCTCGAGAGCGTCATCCTGCTGGTCCGCCCCTGAGTCGGCCAGCGCGCCGTGCCGCTGGTAGTTGAGCAGGGTGAGCGCCTCAATGAAGTCCCGCTCGAAGTCGAGCGGTTCCTCGGACTCGGCGATCCGCTTGATCCTCTCGACGAGCGGCCCCATGCGTCTGCTCAGGACCGCCCGAATGAGGGAGCGCTTGCCCTCGGGGAAGTAGCGGTAAACGGTCGACGACGACATTCCAGCCGTTGCGATGACCTCATCCATGGAGGCGGCCTGGAAGCCGCTGCGCGCGAAGCACTCCTCGGCGGCCTGCAGGATCCGGTCGGTCTGACGCTCGCGGTGGGCGGCAGTCACTCGTGGCATACCTCCAGCATAGGTGACTCACCCCATCACAAATCGAAACGACCGTTGTTGACTGAGCATCGCAAGACACCTAAACTCCCAACCACAAACAGAAACGATTGTTTTGTTATGGAGGTTCTCGATGACACCCTCAGCGACATCCACTCTCGAAGCGCGGACTGAGCCGGCACAGGAGACACAAGAGGAGATCCTCCCGACGACACGGCGCCCCAACCGCCGCGCAGTCATGGTCAGCGCGGTCCTCACCCAGTTGATGATCATGCTGGATCTGACGATCATCGCGATCGCCCTGCCTCAGATGCAGGAGGACCTGGGGAATGACGGCCTCCCAGAGCCCGTGGACGGTCACCGGCTACAGCCTGGCCTTCGGCGGCCTCGTCCTTGTCGGAGGGCGGCTGCGCCGTCGCAGGAATCCGACGCTCGTGACCAGGTCGGGACTGATCGGCTTCGCTCTGGCCAGCCTCGTGGCCGGACTCACCCCTCCTTCCCGGTTCTGGTGGCAGCCCGAGTTGCCCAGGGCTGCTTCGGCGCCCTGCTGGCACCCACCTCGCAGGCGCTGCTCAACATCACCTTCACCGAGCGCACCGAGCGCGAGCGCGTCTTCGCGATCTTCGGCGCCACAGGCGGCCTTGGAGCGGGAACAGGACTGCTCATCGGAGGGCCCTGACCGAGTGGATGAACCGGCGCTGGGCGCTGTACATCAACATCCTCCTCGGCCGCCGCCGCCCTGCTCATCGGGCAGCGCAGCCTGCCGCCGGCCGATCAGCGCGACCGCGGCTCGCGTATCACTGACGACCTGAGCGGCCTGGTCCTGGGCTGCGGAGCCTGCTTCAGCGCCGTCTACGGGCTCGACCGGGCCCAGCAGACCTCCTGGACCTCAACGACGACCGTCACCTGGCTGGCGCTCGGTGGGATCGCCGCTGTGCTGTTCGTGGTGCGCGAGCGCTACGCAAGCCGCCCAGTGCTGCCGTTGTCGATGCTGGCACTGCCCGGTGCGGGCCGCCTCCTACGCCACCCAGTTCACAGCCGGTGCCGCCCAGATGGGAGCCACCATCTATCTGACCTACTACGTCCAGAACCACTTCGGCTACTCGCCCTTCAAGAGCGGAGTGGCGTTCCTCCCCATGATCGCGGCCCTGGTGGCCACGGCCATCACGGCCGGGCGCCTCATCGTTCCCCGCCTCGGTGCACGCGGCACCCTGCCGCTAGGGCTGGCCCTGGTGGCCGTGGCATTCCTCATCTTCTCACGCATGACCCCCGAGTCGACCTACGCACAGGTGGCGCTACCGGGCCTCATCGCGTTCGGCTCCGGCCTGGGGCTGACCATGCCGGTCGCCTTCAACTCGGGCACCCGCGGGGTGGACGCGAGGCGTACCGGTCTGGCCTCGGCAATCCTGAGTGCTGCCCAGCAGATCGGCGGCTCCTTCGGGGTGGCACTCATGACGTCCTACGCCACCCAGCACGCCGAGGGACTACGTGACCGACCACACCGAGGAGGTCAAGGCGACAGCCATGGAGGTGATGATGCGGGCCCAGGCCCTGCCACAGTCGTCCGCAGGCAAGCAGATCATCGAGTCCCTCAAGGCCCAGCTCATCGACCGGGCGCAGATCGAGGCCTACTCCGGCGGCTTCTCGATGATGGCCTGGATCCTGGCCGGAGCCGCGGCGCTACTGGTGGCTTGTGGGATCGGCCTGCATCTGTACCGTCGGCGAGATTGAAGCTTCCGATCGACACCGAATAAATTACCCATCGAGACTGCCCCAGGACTGGCTTTCCAGATCAGAGTCCGCCGTTATAAAGCTACATCCTCATTCAATGACCCCCGTTCTCCTCCCCAGAATGGAGACCAATCCCCATCTCTGATGGTTGACACCGCCTACCATTCATGATGACGTGACCTTGCGCAACCAAACTCAGGCCACCCACCAGTCAGACAACCACCTCCCACTCAACGTCTCCCTTTTACCAGTTACACCAGGAAGCGAGAAACAATGCTCGAACCCAACCTGCAAGTCGATTGCACGGCGATAAAAGCTGCAACCAACAGAGTGCACAACTGCGCCAACGAAGTCAGCAGAGCACAAGGAGGACACGAATTAAAGAACGCCGGCAAAGGATTACCCGGATCAGGCCTTGAAGGCACGGCCTCGCGCGTCGGCAAGCCTCACAGAGGCGAGAAACACCTTTGCAAGACGCCTAGAGGAGCATGTTGACACCATCAATTCCGCAGCCAAATCCCTCGCAAATGCCGACACCAACGCTGCGCGCTTTCCAAAAATGTAGCCTCCCAAACTACCACCTCAGCCACGATTAACCAGCAACAAACTATCAAAAGATTCTTATGGTAAGCTTTAACGATATTCTTCAGTGGTCCGGCAATAGTCTCAGCAGACGCAGAAATGCACTGATTGCTGCGTCACACTAAGTACGAATTCGCCAGCCAAGAACTCACCGATATTCGAATCGACAACTTCAAGGGCGAATCAGCAGAAGCCGAAGTCAAGAAACGACGCATCCTTGCCGATGACGCTGAAGATCTTTGGACACAGAATTGCTCACTCCGGAAACGACCTTATCGACGCCGCCGCCACAGCAGACAATATCAGGGAATCCGCAATTTCCCTCAAATCGATGGCAATTCAGCGCGACATGTCCATTGATGACAGCGGCAGAGTAACGAGCCATAGCAGCGATGTTCCTGGAAGTAACAATGGAGTCAGCGGGACGGCAGGAAAGCCAAGCACAGACCCCGAAACAGTAAAACTTTATCAAACTGAGGCTGACCACATCATCGAGCGAGCAAACGACCTGATTCAATTCATCGAAAGCGTTTGCCGGGATGCAATTTGTTTGAAAAATACAGCTTTGGCCCCACGATCGGAAGTAGTTGATCGCAACATAAGTGAGGGTCCGAACCCATCATGGACTACTGAGGATGTCAACGACTGGTGGACATCCCTCTCACCGGACGACCAGCAGTCCATCATCAACCACCATCCAGAGTGGATCGGAAACCTCAATGGAATCCCAATGGCTGCTCGAGATCAAGCAAATCGCAAACGCCTCCCTGAAATGAAAAAGAAGATTGACGAGGAAGTTGAGAAATTCGAACCCAAATACGAATACGTATCAGAGGGAACCGCTGAACCAACAGTACTACTTAATCCAGAATACAAAAAATTGCTGGAAAAACAGAAGGATATTCACGCATTAGAGCGATCCATCAATAGTGACGACAGCAATAATGTTGGACGCACACTTCTTTTGCTAGATGACTCTCGAAACGATCGCATTCGCGCGGCTGTCGGCTCTGGCGATGTAGATCATGCTAAACACGTCATTGTAAATACGCAAGGAATGGGAAGCAGGGTATCCACAACTCTAGCAACAGAAGACGGAGGACGCGGATCCGGAGTAGAGTCGACAGAGAACATCATGGACGCGAGCGGTCTTTCTTGGAGACGCCAGGCAAGTGGAGAGACTGCAGCGGGAGTGACATGGCTGGGATATGATGCCCCTTCAACCCCAAGTATAAACAATATAGATGTTGCACTTCCCGATCACGCCGAGGAGGGTGGGCGAGAATTGGCTGGTTTCTATGACGGCATTCAGACTACTCACAAGGGAGATCCGCACCTTGTCGCCGCTGGCCACTCATACGGGTCAGCCACAACTGGCTACGCCCTGAGACAAACCACTGCCCCTGACGACCTGGTAGTCTGGGGTTCTCCTGGCACAAGCAGCGTTGACGCATCAGACCTCAATATGCCATCTGGCAATTTATACTCGGCGTCAGCCAACGATGATCCTGTGGCTTCTTCTGAAGATTCGGCGGGGATCCGAACACCAATAGTCAGTCCGACTTCACGCGCTTAGACACCCAGGCGCACGACGGCCGTACATCATCATCGGGACACACAGAATACACCAATCGCGGCACGAACTCGGTGCATGAAATTGGGCAGGTACTGCGCCATGACAAACCGGACTATACCTTGAAACGCTTTTCTACTCCCCCAGCCGAAAAATACGAACCCAGACAGTAACCTTAAATTAACCCTCCTCCTCTTTGCGGGCGGGGATGGGTGTAATTCAATGAGGCTTATTCATGGGGTGTATGTAAATATGAGTCTGAGGACGCCGGTGACGGTTTCGGGGAAGGTGTCCAGTGGTCTTCTGTAGCCGACGTGCAGGACTCTCCAGCTCTTGATGTTCGTAATGACTCGCTCGATCTTGTAGCGGACCTGGTTGACGGTTTTGTGGCTCTTCGCGTTTGAGGGTGTGGTAGTTGAGCCTCATTGATGCACATAGGGTGGAGGGGGTGCGTCGTTACGCCGGGCAGGGGTTCGAGGCCCCTTCTGCGAGAGCCTGCGGCGCTTCGGCTGCACCCACTGCCTCCGGGTGTGGAGGCAGGACACCTCCACCTTGGCTGAGCTCAGGGCGCGGCTGACCCGCTCGGCGGTGGAGTGGGGGCTGCGTGCCCTTGCCCTGGAGTGCATGTCGGTCTGTCGGGTAGCAGCCGCCCTGGGAGTCTCCTGGCACACCGCCAACAACGCAATCCTGGCTCAGGCTGAGCAGACCATCACCGGCAACCCTGACCGCTTCGATGGTGTGGAGGTCCTCGGCGTCGACGATTCCCCGCGCGCTTCGCTCTCGTGCGGGAGGTACCCCCTCTGTGTGGCGCCACACCAGGCGGGGCGACCGGTACGTCACCGTCATCATCGACCTGACCCCCGTACGCGACCGCAGTGGTCCGGCCCGGCTTGTGGACGTGGTCCCAGGCCGAGTCCAAGAAGGGCAGGGGTCGGCAAAGTCGATGGGCGGTTGTCTGACCTGAGTTGCATAGTTTTGGTGCCCTGTTGGGATGCCCAGGCGGTGAGGATTTCTTCGGCTTCGGGGGTCAGGGGGTCGGCGGCGGTGAGGTGGCATGCTGAGGTTGATGGGCGATCTCCTGGAGGGGCTTGAGGGCACGGATGATGCGTTTGATGCTGATCCCAGCGGGTCTCCTGAGGTGCCGGGCGACGGCCAGGGGCGGCCATGACCACGGTCAGGTGCGCCTCGATGGCATCGCGGGTGTGGTGGAAGACGGGCGGGCCTCAGGTCGTGCTTACTCATCGGCGAAAGACTGTTCCACGTGCCACAGCTCGTGATAGGAGGAGACGACCTCACCGGCGCCCATCAGATGCGCGGGAATGTTGGTGACATACCCCTTGAGCCCCACCAGCGACCTGGCCCGGGCCAGGGACGCCTCATCCAGGGTGGCCTCACCAGCTTGGGCGGTGACAAAACGCGTGCCCTTAGGACGTCTCTCACCGGCGACGACGGCCCGGCCCGGTTGGCCTGAGCGGTCAGGGTCCGAGTGTCCCTGGCGGCGCGCTTCTTGGAGTAGGACCACACCGCCCGCCACGACCCCGGGTGAGTGTCCGGGTCCCAGACGGGCTCACGACGCTTGCTGACGTCCCGCTCGCTCTGCGAGCCCCTCCTGGGGGTGATGGTGTCAATGACCTGCCCATCGGTGAAGGCGTCACCTTCCCAGTGGAAGTGGGCCTCAAGATCCCTGGGGCGCGGACCTGGCGGGCCCCGACACGAACCGCAACCTTGCCTCATGCAGAGACGTGAGGTTGGTCGCTGAGAGCATGCCGGGCACTCAGCGACGATGACGAGCTCCTCAATACCGTGAGCGGCCTGGAAGGCCTCCACCACCGGGATGATCGTGGTGGTCTCTCAGGCCTTGTTCCCTCCCAGCAGCCGACCTGGAGAGGGAAACCATGACGGTCAACCAGCAGGCCCACGATGATCTGGGGGTCGACCCGCCTCTCCTTGGAGTAACCCACCCGCCGCAGGTCGTCCTCCTTCTCGGCCTCGAAATAGAGCGTGGTCACGTCGTACAGGCACAGGGCAAGGCCCCCACTGGCGGTGACGTGCTCGTGAACAAGGCCCCAGAGATCGCCTGGCGGTAGCCCCTGCTCGACGCAGCGGCCCAGGGACGCGTACAAGGTGTTGCGGTGAGCCGGGGCCGGCCAGCCGATCTCGGACAGGACCCTGGCAGTGTCGGCCTTTGGAGGTCGGCTCGACCAGACGCGCCAGAACCATCTGCTCAAAGCGCCCGGTCACCCCGACCGCCCTCACCCAGCCCCAGACACCTGTAGGCCGAACGGAGGGCCTCGATCAGCCAGCCCGACCTGCGCGAGACGATCTGCGGCCTTCGCACCGCACCACCGTCACCGTGCCTGACCACCCACCTCGTCAGCGCTGTCGCCGAGTGCCGGTCCCAGGTCCAGGACCTGCTGGCCGGCCAGGAGCCGCTGGCGCCCCAGACGCATCAGCGCAGCCAGCTCAGCCTCGCCGCGGGCCGACCCCAGGTGCTCCACGATCCGGCGCACAATTACAGGTCCTTGGCCACGACCTGCACGGCCGTGGCCCCCTGAGGCTGTCTTGACCTGACGCAGGTACGGACTCACCCACCAGATCCTACCGCCACCTTAGTGCCCCCGGAAACAACCACCCCACCCCCACAATCCCAACGAAAACCCCACTCTGAAACACAAACCACCCCAACCTGTGCAACCCAGGCCTGATCTCTAGTGGGTCTGGCGTGTTGATGCGGGTGCGGCGTGACCCGCACGGTGACGATGAAGGCGTCTACTCAATCCCGTCACCAGCGAGGTCACGCCGCCAATGTCATCCTCCACCACGACCGCCTTGTCGCGCCAGCCCCTGGTCCAGGTTCTCAGGAACGTGGCTGATCCCAGGGACCGGCGAGGCGCGCGCTTGAGGCCTGCCCACGGTCCTGTCCCTGGCCATCACCGGGGTGCTGGCCGGCTGCCGGAGCCTGACGGCGATATGGGAGCACACCACCGACCTGACCGGCGCCGACCTGCGGTCTTTGGGGGTGGAGGCGGGCCAGGCCCTGGCGTCGGAGTCAACGATCCGACGGGTCCTGCAGGACCTGAGCCCGCAGACCTCAACACCTGTGTGAGGTCATGGTTGTGCACGCGTACCGGCACCATCAACGGCCGCACAGTGATCGCCGTGGACGGCAAGACCATGCGCGGGGCCCGCACCGGCGAGGACCCAGCGCCGCACCTCCTGGCCGCCTTGGACCACGCTACGGGCGCCGTACTTACCCAGGAGCGGGTGGCCGGCAAGTCCAACGAGATCCCGGCTCTCAGGGTCCTGCTTGAACCCCTCGACCTGAACGGGGTCGTGGTGACCGCTGACGCCATGCACACCCAGGCGGACACCGCCCAGTGGATCGGCGGGCGTGGTGGTCACTACCTCCTGATGGTCAAGGACAACCAGAAGACCCTGCGCAGGACGCTCAAGGCCCTGCCCTGGAGGGACGTCCCGTCCATCTCCTGGGTCGACACCTCTCACGGTCGGCGGGTGCGGCGCACCGTCAAGGCCCTCGAGGTCCCTAAGTGGGTGGACTTCCCGGGGCCTGCTCAGGTTGCCCAGGTCCGCCGCACCCGAACCGTCAAAGGCCGCAAGCGCGTCGAGGTGGTCTACCTGGTGTGCTCCCTGCCCATGACCGACGCCCAACCGAAGCCGTCGCGGCCTCGGGTCCGCGGGCACTGGGGATCGAGAACCGTCTCCACTGGATCCGGGACGTGGTCTTCGATGAGGACCGTCACCAGCTGAGCACCTGCAACGGACCCGAGATCATGGCTGCCCCTAGGAACCTGGCCACCCTGGCCCTCATCCGCCTCTTCCTCGGGCCCGGCGTCTCCATCGCCTCAACCGCCAGATCCCTGTCCAGACACCCCAAACGAGCCATCAGCCTACTGACCCAACCAACCCCTAAAACCGACTTTGCTGACCCCTGCGCCCCTGACCCGCTATCAACAATCAGTCTCCACTCAAGGCGACACCCCACCCCGATCCGGATACCATTCCCCATCTCCAGCTGTTGACACCGTCCACAAACCATGCTTGCCTTGATTGTGGCACATTTCAGTGCTCAGACACCACCCGTACCCAAACTTCAAACACCACCCGCATCAACACAACGACACGGAAGTGAGACCGCCATGCCCCCAATCGAACGTGAAAGTGAACTACAGCGAACTACGTAATGCGATCAAATCAATTGAAGGGCTCGCTAAAACAGTTATAAAGTCAGACGAAGAACCAGCTATAGGCAACTCCACGAGAAAAATGTTTGGGGCCGACCTTGAAGAAAACGCGTCGAAGGCAGCTGACGCCACCTTCGACGCAGGCAAGACGTTCAGTGATCGACTCAATAAACACTCTGATGCGATCGAAGAGACCATCAAGGCCCTCCAAAAGTCCGACAACGAAGCGGCCTCAGCTGTCAGAGTTCTTTCGCATCCTAAGCATTCCGGGCATGTAGCCCTAACACTTAATGTTCCCATAACTACTAGTGATCTTGGATTAACACTATGCTAACTTTCGATCAACTCACAGAATGGGATTGTTTGATTTATACAAGGCTCGGCGAGGCGTCATCGGTCGCTAAAATAGACAAGGAAGCCCACAATGCCTCATAGACATGAAGCTCAACCACTCAAAGGGGAGGCCGCAGAAGCTGAGCAGCGTAGTCGAAGAATTCTCGCCGATGACGCCGGGGACCTGCAACGGAAGCTGTTCGACGCAGGCACCAAGCTCATGAGAGCCGCACAAGCAGCAAACGCTGTTCACGAGGAGGCACAGAACCTCAAAACTGCGATCAACTCAGAGGAGGGTGGACCATTTGTCATCGAATCGCACACCTACGCATTCACCATCAAATTAGAACCCATGACAGACAAACCAGAAAAAGTTCAGAAAAAGTATAAAATCAGACTTAACCATTTGAAACAGAACGCAGACTCAACCATAACTTTTATTCGAACAGTGTTTGATGACCTATCAAATAACATCAAGAATACCGCGATAGCACCGCGTAAAGAAGTCGTAGGTAACGGAACACATAAAGCACCTGATCCTTCATGGACCATCGACGACAATAACGACTGGTGGACGTCTCTTTCAGAAAAGGAGCAGCAGTCCATTATCGATCATCATCCGGAGTGGATCGGCAACCTCAACGGCATTCCCATGGCAGCTCGCGACCAAGCCAACCGGAAACGACTTCCTGAGATCAAAACGAGAATCGACGAACAGGTAAGGAATTTCGAACCTAAAACAATAGAAAAAACAGTGAGATACCAGAATGACAAAGAAGTAATAGTCATAGAAAATCCCGAGTATAGAAATCTTTTAGAAAAGCAAAAAGACATTCACGCATTAGAGCAGTCCATCAACAGCGAAGACAGCAAGAATGTGGGACGCACACTTATTCTGCTAGACGATTCTCGGAACAATCGCGTTCGGGCCGCCGTCGGCTCAGGGGATATTGACCATGCAAACAACGTTGTCGTGCTCACGCCAGGAATACAGAGCAGAGCTTCCCAACCTCGCCACAGAGGATGGAGGGCGCGGTTCGGGGAGTCGAACGCACGGAGAACATCATGGACGAAAGCGGTCTTTCCTGGAGAAGAACGACACCAACAAAGGACAGGGGACCGCCGGCATCACCTATCTAGGTACGACCCCCATCGGATTCGTTTGGGGAACACAGACTGGCCCAGCTGAAGAGGCGGCCGAGATTCATGAACCTCTATGAGGGAATTCAAGCCACCACGAGGGAGACCTCACACTTAGTGACTGTCGGTTATTCCTACGGATCACTCGTCGACGGGTATGCGCATCAACTGACGCACGCACCTGACGATGCAATCGTCGTTGGATCTCCAGGTCTCCCGGTATATGGAGCCGGTAATACAGTCCGTGGCGAGACCTCAATATGCTTCCCTGGTAACATGTGTGTGTAGAGGCACCGGATGATCCCATCGCAGGAAAACCCCGTACATGGAGCTAGTCCCACCCAAGTCCGACTCTAGATTTGCGTGTCTCGAAACTGCGGACGGACTGAAAAGGGCGTCACCGGTCATAATGATTATTTTGAGCGCGGGTCAACGTCTGCGCATGGCATGGGTCAGATTCTCAAAAACCAGGACGCCCATGCATATTGCAGGAAATTCTCCAAACCAACCCAGTCACAGGCATCAGTGGCCACACCAAGTGACCCCGATCATTCGCATCCGACTCCAGATCCAGGCACACAAAGGACGATTCATAAGGGACCGGCCGTCAGCCGCTGCGTGGAGGCCGAGGAGGAGCGTCCCGGCTCCCACCGTCTCCGTGTCGACGGCCTGCCATACACGCGGCTCGAAGCGGCAGGTCACGCCATTCGATGCAGGCCTGACGATGCTGATTTCGAGGTCTGCTCGACGGTCTCCCTATGGAGACGTGCGTGATGACATGCGCAAACGCATCCCTTGAGCCCTCAATCGAGAACAGAACGGGGCTTGGAGAATAGGCCACAAGAATTCTGACGAGAAGAACCCCTGCATCCGTTTACGATTTCTCGAAACCAAGGCGCCACAATTCCACAGGAATATTCTTAACATCGTCCGCGGCATCCCCCGCCCAGTTCTTTGCATTTCCGACAGCATTCGACACCCCCATCCTTGAACCCCGACCAAGGATGATCAAAGTACTCTCGATTCTCCAACGGCACCAGTTCGCGATACCCCCATACCGCACCGGTACCTGCTACTGCAGGGACGGCGACCACAAAAACCGCTGGAGTTTCCGGACTAATCGCCAACGCGACTGCCGTGCCTGCGGCAGTGCTCACGACTGTCTCCCCAAGCGGGGCTCCTGTGACTAGATCAGATACTGGTCCAGCTACATCTACAGCCCTGCCAGCAAACCTTTTTGCTTTATCTCCCGTCGCTTCAAGATCGTCCGCGAAATTTTCACGCAGCGACTTCTTCGCCTGATCGATATCATTCTTACTAGGAGGTTTGCTGCGGGTCCCGGCTGAGGAAGCAGATCTACGCGTGAACTCCAGGGATTGCGTACTGACGGAGTTCTGTCACCAGGGGTGTAAACTTGTTTCCCAGCAATTCCGGATCCGTGATCCCATATTTTGAGGAGTTTAGGATTAGTGACTTGAGTGCCCCGTCTCTTAGAGTCTCCATCGCTTTCTCTTTGGCCTTAACAAGATTATTCACAATCCAGTCATTGAGTTGTTTGAAAGTAGCCTCAACCCTCCCTTTGATTTTCTCGAAATCTCGGAGTTTTTTGAGGTATTCAAGGTAGGCCTGGTTCGCTGCGAACCAGGCAGCTTGCGGACAGCCTTCGCGGCGAGCCACCGGAAAATTTCCGGAGACGGCACTTTCGGTTGGGAATTTAATAATGTTTCCAATGACGGTCAGTCCGTCACCTCTGGCAGTCTCCAGATGTTCTTTCATGTCATCCTTGCACCATCCCAGTTGATCCGCAAAGGCGCGAGTCACATCGGCCGCATCCGTCGCTCGCACATAGATATTCATACTGCACTGCCACAGCGTAATAGCATAGGAGGTGACGGCTGTTGAAACCTCTCCGCTCGAGATCTCCGTCAAAGCAGCTGCATTAAGCAGTCCACTGGCATCCTCTGCATCATCTCGCAGATCTTCCAGCCATTGCGCTGCCGCATCGACGGAGGCCACTTCTCCCGGAATCGTCACATCGATGTCTGCTGCGGTGATCATTGCATTGACTCTTCACTAGGTCGTGGAACGTTTGCGCGACACTCTCGTCCATGCCCCAGTGCATTAGTGGCGTCATTCAGTTTTTGTCCTCCCACACCTGGAGGCTTATTCATAGGGTGTGGGTGAATATGAGTCCGAGGACTGCAGGGTGATGGTTTCCGGAAGGTTTCCGGTGGTCTTCTGTAGCCGGTGCAGGACTCTCAGTCTTGATGTTGGCGATGACTCGTTCGATCTTGTAGCGGATCTGGTTGACGGCCCGGTTGGTAGGCCTTGTCGTCTGGGTGGAGGGAAGTTTTGCGGGTTTCTTCGGGGTGATCGCCCAGTCCGATGTACCCCTTTGGTCGCCAATATGCCTGGGTGGTGACGCCCGTCGGGCAGGTCGGTGGCGGGGACGTCGAGCAGGCCGCTGCGGCGCAGGGCCTGAGCGTCGTGTGTGCATCCGTCCTGGGGGTTGGATACCCAGGCCAGGGTTCCTGAGAGGTGCAGGCCACCTGGACGTTCAGCCCCGGTGGTCTTGTGCTTACCGAGTACAGCCGGAGTGGTCCTCCAGGACCAGCACTGAAGCAGGGTGCCGTCGATGATCAGCTGGGCCGTGGGGTCCAGGTCCTCCACTGTTGGAACACCGCCGTTCAGGCATGCGGCAATCAGGGGCGTGTAGGTGCTGATGACGCGGGAGACGGTGGCCTGGGAGACGCCGCAGAGCCCGGGCGAGCAGCCCTGGGGCAGGCTGTGTCGCAGGTAGGTCAGGGTCAGGCGCACGCACAGGAACGGCCCCGGCACCCTCCGGGAACACAGGCAGACGGCCGGAGGCGTGAATGGCCTCTGCACAGGCCCATAACCTCACACCGAGGGATTCTCGTGCTACTATTCGTCATGGCGGCTTTGCTTCGGTTGATTGGCTTAAGCACCAAAAGATTCTCTCAAGAGCAAGCCGCCACCCCTGCTTAGCGACACGCTATTACCAACAAAACACTCTAACACACCCTATGAATAAGCCTCCTGGACGGTTATTCAGGGGGTTGCAGTAGCGTAGAGGGCTAGGGTGGCTGTGATAGTTTCTTTGAAGGTGTGCAGGGGGCGCCTGTAGTCGTGGGCCAGGATCTTCCAGGATTTGACGTGCGCGATGGTTCTCTCCACGACATACCGGATTTCATTTAGGGATTTGTTGGCCTGCTTCTGGGCCTTGGTGAGCTCACTGTTGGGAGGTTTCTTGTAGGGGGTGAGAACCCGGTTCCGATGTAGCCTTTATCGGCGATGCAGCAGGAGGGGTCGATCTCCAGGAGACCGGAGGTGGTGATGGCCTTGGTGTCGTGGGTGGCCCCGGCAGCGGGTCTGAGGCCCACCGCAGGCCCGGCGGGGCTGACCAGCACTCTGCAGGCCCAGGCCGGTGCGCTTGTGCTTGCCCGACCACAGGTCCGTCCGATCCTTCCAGCTCCAGCACGGCAGGAGCGTACCGTCGATGATGTGCACGCCCCCATGGGGGACCTCCTCGACGGTCGCCAGCACAGGCCCCAAGACCCTGGCGATGATCCGGGTGACCACCGAGATCGCCCGCGAGATCGTCGGCTGTGACACCCCCACGATCTCGGCGATCGCCTCCCGGGAGGTGTGCTTGCGCAAACACATCAACTCACATCAACGTCGCCCGCACCGCGGCCAGTGGGCCAAGAGTTCTTGGCGCCAAGGAGATCTCTGATATCACCCAGCACCATTTCCACGGGCAGCTCAACTGCGTTCTGTCCAGGCCTGTGATACCTTACCCATGACGGCTCGTTCCTGAGAGGTTTCATGTAGCAACCTGATTCTCTCTAGACCAACGAGCCGTCACCCATTCAACACACCGAACCCCTAAACCCCCATACACACCCCCTGAATAACCTTCCTGGTATCTGCGTCTCGACTAGTTGGGTACACCCATCGAGCACAGATACGTCTTCAGACACGAAGGAACACTCTATGGTCGGGATCGAACGAACCATCATCGTCTCAGGATGAAGTCATATCGGGTCGCACGGGAGAAGCAGCATGACGTCGCATGCCGATCCCACGCTTGACACTATCGATGTGCCTCCATGACACAGGGTTTCTACCATAGGGACGATTGAAGTCAAGCCTCGTACTGTGCGGTCGAGTCGAACGTACTGGTCATAGTGGAGCATGCGGGTCAGACGTCCGAGGGGCAACTTCTCACAGTGCATGCACCGTCGCGTCTACAGGATGGTGACGTTCATCTACTGGTCTGATCGCGATCGCGAGAAGGCGACGTCGTCCCGGTTTAGATGGGGACGGTGACCGGGGAGATCATTACCGGGACCACGTTGGACTCGTGTGCAATCCACGAGGTGACGCCAGGTCCGCTGTATCCCTGTCTGCCTGCCGTCCAGGGAAGGTAGAGATTGACACCGTCGTCGACTCGGCGCCGCACTCTCGGCCCACCTTCTCAACAGCGTCAGGAGACCTCATGCCTGCCCCGCTCTCGCGCACCGACTCCACGCTCGTCATCGGGCTGGGACGCTTCGGCTCGGCCGTGGCCGCCACCCTGGACCGGCTGGGGGCGCGAGGTGCTGGCCGTGGAGGCCAATCCCGCGACCGTGCGACAGTGGACCGGCCGCATCCCCCTGGTGGAGGCCGACGCCACGGACGTGGAGGCCCTGGAGCAGCTGGGCGCCACCGAGTTCGGCACCGCGGTCGTGGGGTGGCGACCTCCCTGGAGGCCTCCGTCCTCATCACCGGCAACCTCGTGGACCTGGAGACCCCCAGATCTGGGGCCAAGGCCATCTCCCGCGCCCACGGCCGCATCCTGCGCCGCATCGGCGCCCAGCACGTCGTCTACCCGAGTTCGACGCCGGTCAGCGCGCCGCCCACCTCGTCTCGGGCCGCATGCTCGACTACATCGAGATGGAGAAGGGCGGCTTCACCATCGTCAAGATGCGTCCGCCCACGGAGCTACATGGCTTCACCATCGGCCAGTCCAAGGTGCGCTCGCGTTACGGGGTGACCGTCTTCGGTCTCATGAGCCCGGGCGAGCCCTTCGAGTACGCCACCCCGGACACCCTGGTCTCAGCCGAGGACGTGCTCGTCGTCGGCGGGGACGCCGCCCTCCTGGAGCGCTTCGCCAACCGCGCGTGAGTGGCAGGCGGCCCCTGACACGCGCCTCTCAGCGCGTCAGAAACACATCAGAAGGCGGCCACCTGGGAGCGTTTGGCCTCGGCGGCGCCGTCGGCCTCAGCGGCCACTGCCTCAAGGTCCTTGCCGATCCCGGCAGCGCCGTAGGCACCGAGCAGACCTTCGACGAAGGGCGCCGCTGACAGGCGCGTCCGCTCGGCGAGGGCCGGCTCGAGCATCTCCAGGGCCATCTCGGCGCTCATGATCCCGCTGCCCAGATCGGCCAGGACCAGGACGCCCTCGCAGCGGTCGGCGAGACGCTCCACGGCCTCAACGACGGCGCCGGGGTCGGTGCCCAGCTCGCCGCCAGCGAGTCCTGCGGCCAGATCGACGGGGACGTCAACAGCCACGATGAGCCGATGCGCCAGGTCCAGGGCGGCCTCGGCCAGGGCGCGGGAGTGGGAGACCAGGACGATGCCGACACTCACTGCGGCACCGCTCGACCGCGTCGGCTCAGGGACCGGCTCGGGACCGCCTGGGGCGGAGGGGCTCACGGGACTCACCGGGACTCATGACGCCCTTCCGGCCACGACGTCGTCCAGGGCCGTCAGCAGCAGGGACCGTGGGAGGCGGCGCCGGGGTCGATGTGCCCCACCGAGCGCTCCCCAGGTAGGGAGGCCCGCCCCTTGGTGGCCACCATGGGCTTGGTGGCCTCGCGCCCTCGGCGGCGGCCCGCACGGCGGCGCGACGCCGGCGGCGAGGTCGTCGGGCTGGGCGCGCAGGGCCTCCAGGGCCGGGCTCCAGGCGTCGAGCATGGTCTTCTCCCCGTGGTGGCCCGCCCCGCGCGGCGATACCGCCGACCCGGCCTCCAGGGGCACCCGCGAGCGCCTGGGCGTCGAGGCGCCTCCAGGCGGCCACGGCGCCGCCGGCGCGCAGGAAGAAGGTGCCGTACAAGGGCCCGGAGGCGCCCCCGACGGTGGAGACCAGGGTCGTGCCGACCTTCTTGAGCAGGGCGTCGGCACTGGTGAAACTGCCGGTCTGCACCGCCTCGGCGGCGGCGGTCAGGCCGCGCTTCATGTTGGCGCCGTGGTCGGCGTCGCCGATGGCGGCATCCAGCTCAGTGAGCTCCTCAGCGTGCCCGGCGATGAGTGCGGCGCTGCGGCGCACCCAGGCCGCCAGGTCCGCCACGCTCAGCGAGTGGCGGGCGGCTCCCACCTCTGCGGTCATGTCGCTTCTCCTTCAGTCTCCGTAGGGTGCCCGCACGCGATCCGGGCACCCCGATTGTGTCAGGTCCTCACACGCCCCAGCGCAGGCCGGGCGTGTTGACGGGGGCGTCCCACAGGCTCAGCAGCTCGGCGTCGGCGCGCACCAGGGTCAGGGAGCAGCCGGCCATGTCGAGGCTGGTGATGTAGTTTCCCACGAGGTTGCGGGCCACGGTGATCCCGGCTCCCTGGAGGAGGCGGGCGATCTCGCCGTACACGAGGTAGAGCTCGAGCAGCGGGGTGGCGCCCATGCCGTTGACCATGGCGATGACGCCCTCGTCGGCGCCGGCGGACTCCAGCTCGGTGAGCTCGGCCAGGATCGGGGTGACGAGGCGCTCGGCGATCTCGGCGGCGGGGGCGACCTTCTCGCGGTGGCGTCCGGGCTCGCCGTGGATGCCGATGCCGATCTCCATCTCGTCGTCGGGCAGGTCGAAAGAGGGCTTGCCGTTGGCCGGGACGGTGCAGGAGGTCAGGGCCATGCCCATGGACCTGCCGGCTGCGTTGACGCGTGCCGCGATGCCGGCGACCTCGTCCAGCGGGCGTCCCTGCTCGGCGGCGGCGCCGGCGATCTTCTCCACCATGACAGTCACGCCCACACCGCGGCGTCCGGCGGTGTAGAGGGAGTCCTCGACGGCGACGTCGTCGTTGGTGACGACGCCGGCGACCTGGATGCCCGACTCGGCGTCGACGATCTCGGCGGCCATCTCGAAGTTCAGCGACGTCGCCGTGTAGTTCTTCGACGATGTGCAGCGCCGGCACCGCGGTCGACGGCGCTGGTGGCGGCCACCACCTGGTCGGGGACCGGGGAGGTGAAGATCTCGCCGGCACAGGCGGCGTCGAGCATGCCGGCGCCCACGAAGCCGCCGTGGAGGGGCTCGTGCCCGCTGCCTCCCCCGGAGATGATGGCGACCTTGCCCTCCTCCTTGGGTCGACGGCGGTAGACGATGTGCCGGTCGAGGTCGACGTCGAGCTCGAGGGGGTGGGCCGCGGCCATGCCCCGCAGGGCGTCCGTGACCACGTTGTCAACGGCGTTGATGAGTTTCTTCATGACGCCGACGCTACCGCGCCACGAGCCCGCGTGTGGCGTCTCAGGCTCCGAGGGTCTCACCCTGTGCACATCGGTGCAGGTCATCGCGATCGTGCAGGAGCAGATGCGCGTCGAAGCACCCAGTCGGAGCACCCAGGGGTCAGCGCGTCCTGAGGCACCGCATCACCGACCACGCCCCCTCACCCTCCTCTCGCGTGAGCGCGGCCACGACCTGCCTGAGTGTCACCCGCAGAGATTCTGGGGACTGCCTGGAGAGGTGCTTTTTCCGCGGCACCACCGGGTCGGTTACGGGCAGGATAGGGGTATGGATCTGTCCGTTGTCGCCGTCGTGGCCACTATCGCAGCCGGTGTCTCCATCCTGGTCGCCGTTGCCGCTGTCTTCGCCGCACGGCGCTCGACGGCGCATGCGGACCTGGCCCTCAAGGAGGCCTCACGGATCTCCCGGGCGAGCATCTCACGGATCAACGAGGTCCAGTCCGAGGCCAGCTCGGCCCGTATGGCGGCGCGTCACGCCGCCGAACGGCTGCACTCGATGACCAAGGAGCGCACAACACCCGACAGTGTCGCCGCCTACCGGGTCTTCCTCCGTGAGGTCGTCGAGGACTCCAAGCACCTGCTGGGCCCTGAGGGCACCGGGACGATGAAGAACGAGGCGCTGGACCGCCTGCGGGTGGGGGCGCTGGTAGGTGGCTCGGACGAGGTGCTGCGCGCCATGCGGAACTTCGCCCTCCTGCGCAGCCAGCGGCCCGAGGCCCCGTGGCCCAGCGCCTACGCCATGGCCTACGCGCGCCTGGAGGCGGACCTGGTCACCGCGATCCGCAACGACCTGGGCTCCTCCGAGGAGTCCCTGACGGCCGACCAGATCTGGGGTGCCGTCAACGCCCGCTGCGTCGACCCCGCCTTCCGGCTGGCCCTGCTCAGCCCCCTGGAGGACGTGCTACGCAACGCCGGGCAGGACCCGACCCACTACGACCTCGACCACATCGCCAAGTTCGCCGACTACCCGACTCCCGCCGCCTCCGCCGGCGCCACCGGATCCACAAGAGCCGTGCCCGCTGCGGGCGGCGCGAGCACCTCCGGCGCTGAGCCCCGGCGGCGCTCGCGGCGGACGCAGAGCCGGGTGGCACGGGAGGCCCCGGCGGCGGCCGCTCAGACCACCACCGCGCTGCCCGACGCATCCGGTCGGGCCACCACCGGGCTGCCCGACTCCGATGTCGTGTGGCCTCCACTCACTCCTGGCCGTCGAGGCGGACGCGCAGCGGCCCCGTCGAGCTCCACGACCGTTCCTGAGCCGACTCGGCCGGCATCGACGGCAACGACGACAACGACGACGGCTACCGCCCCCTGGCATGAATCGGCGGCCGAACCGTCCCCTTCGACCTCAGCCCCGGGTATCCGGCCCAGCGGCGTGGAGCCGTCACCCACGGCAGCTACCGTATTCCCCCAGGCAGTGCAGCCCGACGCGTCCTCTGGACCGCCCACCGCCTCACTCACCGGCGCACAGTCACAGGCCGTCGGAGCCCAGCAGGCACCACCCATGGAGACCTCAGCGCGCAGCGGTCAGTCCCAACAGTCCACCGCGGGCCCGACGAGTCACCGGGGGCCCGAGACCCGCAGGCCCGTCTTCGAGGACCCGACCCCCAGCCGCATCTCCCGCCGTCGACACGCTCAGACGGACCTGACCGGATCATCATCCATGCAGGCGGCCGCTGTTCCTGATGCGGTGACGGCCTCAGGGACGATGGCGGCATCGCCCCTGGCCTCCTCGGTGGCTCCGATCTCGGGAGCATCGACGGCGTCAGCCAACACCGAGGAGACCTCCCCCGTCTTCGCCCCGGCTCTCCCCGGGACACCGACCGGGCGCCACGCCACCGATTCGCACGTCTCAGGCGCACCGGGCGCCCCCGAAGAGCCCGCATCACTGGCCGCACCGACTGCTCCCGCCGCCGCTGCGCAGGCAATGCCCCAGCCGGTACAGCCGCACTCCGAGCACACCCGCACCCACGCGAGCCCACCGCCCGCACAGCAGGACGTGCTCGCCGCGAGGGCCGCGGCAGTATCCGCGCAGACCGTCATGGTGCCCACAGGCCCTCAGCCGTCCCCGATTGCGGTCGTGCCTGCGGGACCCGCCTCGGCCGTCGGCCCAGCAGGGGCGACCGGCTACGGATTCCTCCCGTCTCAGGGCGCGGCCCAGGCGCCCGCTCAGGTGCCGGGGAGCATCAACCATCCTGTATCCGCCCCATCCGGCCTGCCCGTCCTCTCCGCGTCCCAGCAGGCCGAGCAGTCCTCAGCAGTGGCTGCCGCCGACGCCGTCCCCGCCGACGCCGTCGGAGCGCACCGTGCGGCAGCGGTCGTGGCCAGCACAGCCAGCACGGCCAGGACAGTCCACACAGACATCCCGGACGGCCCCGGCCCCGCAGTCGATCCGGCGGCGGAGACCATGACCGTCACCACCGCCCCCTCTGCGGCGACGGCCATCCCGGCGGCGACGCCCTGGCCCTCGGCTGCACAGTCCCTGCATGACTCCGGTCGGCTGCCGCGCGCCCGCGGAGCCTGAGTCCCACCGGGTTGTTCTTCCCATCCCAACCCCGGCTTCATATGCCGGCCTGCGTGGCAGAATCCAGGTGTCGGAGGCCAAGGGGCCTGCGCGGAAGGGAACTGGTGTGGGCATCTTCGCCTGGTGCGCGATCATCGGCTGCACCCTCCTGGTGGCCGGCATCCTGTTCGACGGACTGCTGGACGCCCTCCTGCCCGATGGGCTCGTGCCGATCCTCGCTCTGCCGGTGGCCGTGTTCGGCGCCATCGGCATGGGGGTGACAGCGACGACGGGCTCGGCCGCCGCGCAGGTGCCGGCGGCGGTGCTGTGGGGCGTTCCCACCGCAGCGGCCCTCGGATCCGGTGCGCTCATGCGCTGGCTGTGGAACCGGCTCCGCCGCTCCATGCCGTTGGACACGGCTCCGCCCACCGCCGCGGGAACTGGTCGGCGAGAAGGTCACCGTCCTGTGGTGGAAGGACGGCAGCGGTGAGGTTCGCGCCATCACGCGCGGCCACCAGCTCACCTTGCCGGCGCGATCCGAGCAGCCGCTGCGCTCGGGGCAGAGCGCCTGGGTGCTCGACGCCGTCGATTCCACCCTGGCCATCGTCTCCTGGGAGCAGATCAGCAGCTGAGCCCACCGGGGAGCCGCTGACGGACCGCACCCGCCCGTCGCTCGCGCCGTCCCTTCCCCCCGTCGTCCTCCTCCTTCCTCCTTCTTCATCCCATCTCTCGCACAGAAAGGAACCCCGCATGGGTGTATCAGTCATCGGTCTGATCGCCGTCGTCGCCATCATCGTGCTGGCGGCAGTCGCCTACCTGTTCAGCCGCATCGTCGTCGTCCCCTCCAACCTCACCGGCCTGATCTCCGGATCGAACCGGGGCACGGTCAAGATCGTCCACCCCGGTGGACGCGACTTCGTCCCTGCCGATCATCCAGACCATCCAGTACCTGCCCTTCACCCAGACCACGATCGGCTTCAAGGTCACTGCCGAGGACGAGAACAAGATCAACGTCAACGTCGCCGCCGTCGCCGCCGTCAAGGTGGGCGACTCCGACGAGCAGGTGCGCGCCGCGGCCAAGCGCTTCCTGGGCAAGCCCAACACGGACCAGGCCATCGCCGACTCCGCACGGGAGGCGCTCATCGGCTCCCTGCGCTCGATCATCGGCCACATGACGGTCACCGACCTCATCTCCGACCGCGACGCCCTGCAGCGCAACGTCTTCGACGACGCCAAGAGCATCATGGCCAATATGGGTCTGGAGATCGACATGCTCCAGGTCTCCGAGATCACCGACGCCGGTGGTTACATCGAGTCCCTGGGTGTGCCCGAGCAGCAGCGCGTCGAGAAGGACGCCCGCATCGCGCGGGCCAACGCCGAGCGCGAGGCCCGCGACGCCGAGGTCACCTCCCGTCAGCAGATCGCCGAGCGCGAGCGCGACCCTGTCCCCTGCGTCAGGCCCAGCTCAGGCCGAGACGGACAAGGCCCAGGCCGACGCCGACTCCGCCGGCCCGATCGCCCGCGCCGCCAAGGAGCGCGAGATCGCCATCATCGGGCAGGAGGCGGCCGAGGCCAAGGCCGCCCTGACCGAGCGCGAGCTGGACTCCACGGTGCGCAAGCCCGCCGACGCCGCCCGCTACCAGCGCGAGCAGGAGGCTCAGGCCTCCAAGACCGAGGCGCTGCTACGGGGCCCAGGCCGACGCCGAGCGCACCCGCCTGGACGCCGAGGCCCAGGCCCAGGCCACCGTGGCCCGCGCCGAGGCCGAGGCCAAGGCGACCGCCGCCCGGGCCCGCGCCGAGGCCGAGGCCATCGCGGCCCGAGGCCAGGCCGAGGCCGACACGATCCGCGCCGCCGGTGAGGCCGAGGCCAAGGCCATGAGTGACAAGGCGGACGCCCTGGCCAAGTACGGCGAGGCTGCCACCCGCCAGATGCTGCTGGACAAGGCCCCCGAGATCGCCAGGGCCCTGAGCGAGCCGCTGGCCAGCGTGCGCGACCTGTCGATCATCTCCACCGAGGGCGCCTCCGCCCTGCCCAAGGCGGTGGCCAACAACGTCGAGCAGCTCGATCTCATCCTGCGCAGCCTCGTGGGCACCGGACTGACCGACATGGTGGGCAGCCACCTGCCGGGCTCGGACGCCTCCGCCGACCACGCCGGCTCCGCTAACCACGCCGACCGCGATAACCAGGACGGCGCAGCCCCGGTCGTCGTCGAGCACCCGGAGCACTGACAGCCGGCCGGTCCGCAACAAAACAAGATCATCGACGTGGCCGGGTGCGGTATTTCTCCGCCCAACCGCACCCGGCCACGTAACATATCCCCGTCAGACCAGCAGAGTCGTCACCGGGCAGGTCATCATGCGTCGTCGCGTCTTCCTCACCGCCGCACTCGGCGCCACCGCGAGCGCCGGTGCGCTGTCCTTGAGCGGCTGCGCGAGCATGAGGCAGCGCATCGCACGCACGCTGACTCCCCAGCCCCCACGGTCCTTCACGCATCATTGTCCACGCCCCCGAAGGCGACCGCCATCCCGACCAGCTTCGGCAGTGAGGCGGTGTGGCCCCTGCGCATCAAGGAGAATCAGAATCATCCGTGGCCGACCAATGCGATGATCGAGACCGCCCACGGCTCCTTTCTCATCGCCTATGACGTCAACAGCGACGACGACGACACCGCCGCCCTGTCCGGCGACCGCCCCATCATCGTGGACCTGAATGGGCCGAAGACCTACACCCTCGTGCCGGACGACTCCGAGCACGGGTACCGCATCGAGCCGATGACCGTTCCCCAGGTCGGTGGCGTTCCCTCAGGAAGCCGTGTCGCCCCCAGCCCCGGCACAGTCGTCACCGAGCAGTTCACCTGCGCCGGTACGTGCGACGACGAGTTCGCCTACCTCATCACCGGTCGCGAGGACGTCGTCGACCAGCGCCCCAAGAACCGAGGACGAGTCAGTCTGCTCAAGATCCGTCTGGCCGACCGGCGCATCGTCGCCAGCGCGGTGCTCGGGGAGAATCTTGCCCTCAAGGCGAGGGAGTCGACGTACCGCGCCGGCTCCTCGATCACGCTGACCTCCGACGGCGCCGACCTCCTGGTCACCGTCAGCGTCCCGCACCGAGCCCTGCGGCTGTCAACGAAGGACCTGTCCGTACAGTTTGATCTGGCCTCCACCACGTCCCAGAACTTCTGTGCGGTGGAGGGCGGTGAGGCGGTGGCCCTGCTCAGTGATGACGAGAAGGTCCAGACGGCCATTGTCACGCTCGCCGACGGTGTCGCTCACCCCATCGAGAACATGAGTGCCCTGCTCGTGCACCAGGGATATCTCTACGCCGTCGACAGCCGCACGAAAGTGCCGCCCTACCCCGAGCTCTGCATCAACCTCACCACTGGCGAGCGGACCGAGCTGGCGGACCTGCCGGTGGACGGGGAGGACAAGCACGCCAACCTCACCGCGAGCAACGGATACGTCATCAGGAGGACCGACTACATCCAGGTCCGCAAGAACGGCTCCGCGACCGCGCTGCTCACCCGGAAGTCCACCGAGAAGGAGTTCTACAAGAGTGCGGCGATCTACGGCTCCATCCTCTACCTCGCCCTTAATGGCGGCCGTCTGCGCCTCATCAACCTGGACACCGGCGAGGTGATCCTGGAGTCCCCGACCGGTGGCCAGCACGAGATGGCGACGGTGACGCCCTACGGATTCTGCAACGAGGCCGGCTTCTACCCGGCCACCGCCTGGCAGACCTAGGAGACCGACGCACAGGGAGGCGTCATCCTCATGGTCATCATGGTCATCCGCACTGTCCGCGGACGATTGAGAGACCAGTAGCAAACAGGTCGGTGCGCGTCCACGAGGGGGCAGGGACTCATGCAGCACGAGCGAGCGTGAGGGTCCTCCACCCTGCTTTCGCAACAGCCCCTGGGAACGGCTATGAACATTCGTGCATCAGGCGTGGTGACGAGGTCCGCCGGCTCCGAAGAATCGTCGGTGATACCGGATATCACTGACGACCAAAGGAGCGCACGCATGAGCGAGAGAATCAGGCTGGCCGACCTTGACGAGCAGACGAAGGGGGCGGTTGCGGACACCAGACGGCGGGTGGCTGCCCTGCACGCCGAGCTCCCCCGGTGGGGCCTGGTGGTATGGACCGCCGGCAACGTCTCCGAGAGGGTCATCGTCGACCGCGGCGACGGCCCCATCAAGACCGACCTGTTCGTCATCAAGCCATCCGGCGTCTCCTACGACGAGCTGACCGCGGACACCATGGTGGTCTGCACGCTCGACGGCGAGAAGATCGACGACGGGACGCCGGCCTCGCTGACGCCCTCATCGGACACCGCCGCCCACGCCTACGTCTACCGGCACCGCGATGACGTCGGCGGCGTCGTCCACACCCACTCCCCCTACGCCACCGCCTGGGCCGCGCGCCGCGAGCCGATCCCCTGCGCCCTGACGATGATGGGCGACGAGTTCGGCGGCGACATCCCGATCGGTCCCTTCGCCCTCATCGGCGACGACTCGATCGGCCGCGGCATCGTGGAGACCCTGGAGGGCTCGAGGTCGCCGGCGGTCCTCATGGCCAACCACGGTCCCTTCACCGTTGGCAAGGACGCGCACGACGCCGTCAAGGCCGCCGTCATGTGCGAGGAGGTCGCCCGCACGATGAGCATCGCCGAGCAGCTCGGCGACGTGAAGCCGATTCCGGCCGACATGGTGGATCGCCTCAACGACCGATACCAGCACGTCTACGGCCAGCACTGACCGGCGGTGCAAAGCGCCCCATGCGTGCGGGGGCCGGAACCAGATGGGTTCCGGCCCCCGCACATATGTTCATGTTCCGCTCGATCCCAGAAGTGGGAGCGGGCAGCTCTCCGAACGACGCCGGAGGCCGGGACGGCTCAGATGTCCTCGAGGACCTCGCCCTTGGTCTCCCGGGCCAGCAGGTAGACGAACCCGCCCAGGACCAGCATGGCCGCGAAGAAGAGGAAGGCCGGGAAGACGGCCGCCAGCGGGTGCGCCAGCTCCTTGAGGTTGTCCGAGCCGATCATCGCCCCCATGAGCAGCGGGCCGATGATCTTGGCGATCGCCCCGATGCCGTAGCCCAGTCCTAGTCCCGTGCCCCGGGCGTCGTTGGGGAACTGCTCGCCACCGAAGGCGTTGAGGATCCCGAAGGCGCCGTCGCCGAAGCCCATGGTGATGCAGATGCCGGTGAAGAAGATGATCCAGGAGGTCTCCCAGTGGGCGGAGAGGGCCACGATGACCGCGCCCGCCGCCCCGATGAGACCGAAGGAGAACATCGTCCAGCGCCGCCCGATCCGGTCGGCGAGCCAGGCCGAGGCCAAACGCCCGAGGAGGTCCACCAGGGAGACCCCCATGAAGAGCGTGCCCACGGTGTCGGCGTTGATGTCGTCGAAGCCGACCTCCAGGAGCGTCTGACCCCAGGACTGCACGGTGAAGGATCCCAGGATGAAGCAGAAGGAGCCGATCGAGACGATGAGCAGAGGCCTGAGGTGCCTTCGGAACAGCTCGGAGTAGGCGATGCGCTGCTCGGTCTCCACCGGCGACAGGGCACCTACCGCGTCGGGGCTCAGATCCAGGGCCCAGGCGATGGACTCGCGAGCCTCGCGCTCGCGGCCCTGGGAGAGCAGGAAGCGGGGCGACTCCGGGACGATCCGGATCCAGGCCAGCAGGAGGATCGGGATCGCGCCCAGCGCGATGAGGCCGCGCCAGTTGTCATGCATGGCGCGTTGTCCCAGGGACCCCAGGAAGAGCCCCAGCGGGATGAACACCGAGCCGAGCCCGGCCAGCAGGCCGCGCTGCCTGGTGGGGACGAACTCCTGGACGTAAGGAATGGAGACGATGTTGAGCCTCCGACGCCCACGCCGACCAGCACCCGCAGGAGGGCGAGCATCATCCACCATCCGGTGGGGGTGAACACCGAGGCCAGGGTGAAGATGGTGAAGAGCAGGACGCACCAGAAGAAGGTGCGTCGTCGTCCCATCTGGTCGGCGGCCCGGCCCCACAGGACCGATCCGAGGACGGTCCCCAGCCCGGAGCAGGCCAGGATGACGCCGGTCTCGAAGCCGCCCAGGCTCCACTCCTTCTGGAGCTGGACGACGGCGAAGCCGATGAGGAACATGTCGAAGAACTCTGAGACGTTGGCGACGATCGCCAGCCCGATGATGCTTCGCTGGTGACCCGTCAGGGGCCGGGAGTCGATCTGTTCGAGGGCGCTCATGGCGGCAGCTCCCTGTGCCGCGCGTCCCGATGCGGTACTCATATGCGGTCCAATCTACGGTGGAGCCGGCACGCAGCCGGTCAGCGGACGATGTCGGAGCCCTGCGCCTGGAGCAGCTCGGCGGGGCGCACGTGGGTGAGGTCTCCGTGGTGGGTCAAGGCCAGGGATGCGACCTTGGTGCCGATCTCGATGCCGCGGCTCACGTCGCCGTCGAGCCAGCCGTGCAGGGTGCCGGCCACGAAGGAGTCTCCCGCCCCGGGGCGGTCGATGACGGGGACGGACTTGATCTCGTAGACGCGCTCGCCCTCGGAGGCGGTGGACAGGTAGGTCCCGGCGCGCCCGTCGGTGGACACGACCGTGGGGGCGCCGATCTCCTCGCGCAGGTTGCGGCACACGTCCACACCCTGACCCGGGACACCGAAGACGATGCCGGCGTCGGTTCGCGAGCAGAACAGGATCGAGGCTCCCCTGGCGATCGGCTCCAGGACGGCCCGGGCCTGCTCGCCGTCCCACAGCAGGGAGCGGAAGTTGACGTCGAGGGCGACGTCGACGCCCCGGTCCCGGGCGGCGTCGGCGACGTAGCGCACCACCCGGGCGGTCTCGGGGGTCAGGGCCGCGGTGATCCCGGTGAGGAAGACCAGGCGGGTGTCGAGCAGGGCGTCCCAGTCGAACTCCTCGGGGACGATGCTGCGGAAGGGCGTGTACTCGCGGTCGTAGGTGACCTTGCCCGGCAGCGGGAACTCGCCCGGCTCGAGGAAGTAGAGGGCGACGCGGCCCTCGTCGGTCATGACGACGTGGCTCATGTCCACGCCGACGGCGGAGTACTCCAGCGCGATGCGGTCGGCCAGCTCACCGCGGGGCAGCTTGGTGGTCCAGGCGGTCGAGCGGCCGAGCTCGGACAGGAGCCCGGCGACGTTGGCCTCGGAGCCGGCGGCGGTCATGCGCAGGGACCGGGCGGTGGCCAGGCGGTCCCCGCGCTCGCAGGTCAGCCGGATCTGTCCCTCGCCAATGGTTGTCAGGTCGTACCTCATTGTCGATTCTCCTCTGCAGCGGCTGCGGTGCCGCTCGTGGTTCGGATGGTGGTTCGGGTGCGGTTGTGCGGGTCCGGTAGGGAGAGGCGGTCAGGAGACGATGGGATCCGCTCGCTGCGGGAGTGTCCCTACGGCGCCACGATGGCGATGCCCGCCGAGGCGGCCCGCTCCTCGATGAAGGCGCGGGCGGCGGCACAGCGGCTCAAGGAGTCCGGAACGTCGTCGTTCCACATCTCGATCATGAGGCGGCCGCTCCAGCCCTGGGCGGCCAGGAGCTCGAAGGAGCGGTCCCAGTCGACGACACCGGTGCCCATCTCCACGCGGCGCGGCTCGCCGGGGCGCACGTCCTTGGCGTGCATCGCGACCATGTGGCCTTCTCCGGCGGCGAGCTCGGCTCCCGGGTCGAGGCTCTGCTCGGCGATATTGCCCAGGTCGGGGTAGAGCTGGAGATAGGGTGAGTCGACGGCGTCGACGAACTCCATCGCCTTGGTCAGGGAGGTGACGTCGTCGCCGTCGACGTTCTCAATCCCCATGACGACGCCCAGGCGCGCGGCCAGCGGGACGGCGTCGGCCAGGAGCTGGGCGTACCAGCGCTCGGCATCGGGGTTCGGGTCCTCGTAGTAGCAGTAGTAACCGGCCAGCTGGATGACCGGGACGCCCAGGTCGTGGCAGACCTGCAGGCCCCGGGCCATCACCTCGCGGGCGCGCCGGCGCACAGCCGGGTCGGCCGATCCGGGCCCGATCCGACGGTGCACGGACAGGCAGATTCCGCCAATATCGGTCCCGGCCGCCTCGGCGGCCCGGCGCACGGTACGGCACTGCCCGGCGTCCCAGTCCAGACGGGCCTCACGCTCGGGGGACTCGTCGATGGACAGATCGAGGAAGGAGAAGCCGGCGTGAGGAACCTGGTCGAGGAAGACCCGCCAGGCCTCGCCATCCACCCGGTTCCCGGAGACCGCCAGCGGCCCGCTGCGCAGAGCCTTCTCGTAGATGCCAAGACTGATGCCGGCCTCGAGGTCGGCCACGGCGCTCATGTCCACACCTCCTCCAGGGTGGCGCGCAGCTCGGCGGCCGCGTGGGCGGGCTCCTCAGCGGCGACGATCGCCCGGCCGGCGATGACGATGCCGACCTCGCGTCCGGCGAAGGCCGGCAGGTCAGCGGGGCTCAGGCTGCCGGTGATGGTGACGGTGAACCCCATGGCCGCCAGCTCGTCGACCCGGTCCATGTCCTCGCTCTTCCAGGACAGGTCTCCGGAGGCCTCCCGGTCGCGGGAGCGCTTGACGATGACGTGCTCGACGCCAGCCTGGCGCCAGGCGCGGGCCCGTTCGGCGTCGAACCACTCGTCGGCCAGCTCGACCTGGACCTCGCCGCCGAGCTCGTCGGCCACCTGGCAGACCTGGCGGATGGTGGACATGGAGGCTCCGGCCACACAGGAGACGAGGTCCGCACCGGCCTCGAAGGCCAGGCGGGCGATCTTGGAACCGGCCTCGGCGATACGCACGTCGGCGAGGATCTGCTTGTCCGGGAAGAGGGCCCGGATGGCGCGCACGGCGTGAAAGCCCCTCGCACAGGACGAGGATGGTGCCGCACTCGATGACGTCGACATAGGGCGCGGCCTGCTGGAGGGGGCCGAGCGCAGTGGGTAGGTCGAGCGTGTCCAGGGCGATCTGAAGTCTGGGGGTTGGCGGCTGCCGGGTCATGGTGATGGCTCCTCCCTCAGCCGGCCAGGGGCTCGAAGGCGAAGAAGGTGGCGGCGTTGCCCACCAGGAGATCCTGGACGTAGGCGGGGTCGACACCCTCGTCCTTGATGAGGCGGGGGCAGAAGACGGCCGGATCGTAGTCGATGCCGGAGACCGACCCGTAGGCCTTCTGGTAGGAGGCCTTGCCCGAGTCGGTGCCCAGGAGGATCTGCTTGCCGTAGCCCTTGGCCCCCAGGGTCTTGATGAGGTCGACCCGGGCATTGTCGGGCACGTACTTGATGCGGTTGGTGCCGTCGAGCTCGACGTAGGCGCCAGTGGCGACGATCTGCTCGTGGACCCACGGGTCCCAGTTGCGCTGAATGTGGCCGATGGCGATCTTCTCCGGGGCGACGCCCTGCTCGATGAGGAAGCGGGCCTGCTCGGGGCCGCAGGTGCCGGCGGTGACGTGGGTGTTGATGGGTGCGCCGGTCTCCTTGGAGGCGATGGCCACGGCATGGCCGGTCTTGACCTCCCAGTCGGTGATCCTGCCGTAGGCGGTGGCCCACTTGATGCAGCCGGCCCGGATGTCGGTGCGCTTGACGAGCGGCCCCATGTAGTCGTTGGCGTCGACGCCTTCGACGATGTCGGCGATGAGCAGGTCGGCGATCTCGGCGACCGTGTACTGGTTGACCCAGGACTGGCGCCACTCCAGGTAGACCTTCTGCTGGTGGAAGCCAGTGGCCTGGATGACCTGCAGGTCCGGGACGCGGTCGACGACGTCGCGCAGCGTGAGTACGCCGCGTCCCGACGAGGCCGGGCACATGTCGACGATGGTGGCGCCCGCTGCGAAGCGCTTGGAGGCATCGACGAAGGAGGTGGCCTCCTGGACCGCCTTGTCCTCATCGATGAGGAGGTGGTCGGGGTCGATATAGACCTCTCCCGCACCGACGCGGATGAGGTGGTCGTGGGCGTTGACGACTCCGAGGCTTGCGGGGTCGACGTCGCCGTGGATAGTGCGGACGATTCCCATGAGTTCTTCTCCTCCAAACGGGTTTCGGTCACGTGCTGGCGGGGCTTCGGCAGCGGCGCAACGCCGCAGGCCCGTGCCCACCCGTATCCGTCACGCTACGAAGAGCAGGACCGACATCGAAGACGAGTCGTGAACGAATGTTCAGATTGACGACGCAACCAACTTTCCGCTCCCGAAGGAATCGTTGCCAGAACATGAGATCCGATAATCACGATTAGATAACATGAACGCATGTGTGCACAGCTGACTCGGGAGCGGGCCTCGCTGCTGCTGGAGGTGGCCCACCTCTACTGGGACGAGGACCTTGACCAGGCGACGATCGCCAGCAAGATGGGGTACTCGCGCCCCACGGTCTCGCGCATGCTCTCCGAGGCCCGTCGGCACGGCGTCGTCACCGTCACTGTGTCCCACCCCATCGAGCGACTCATGGCCCTGGAGGAGCAGCTGGCGCAGGCCTTCGGGCTCAAGGAGGCGCGAGTCGCCGAGGACCGCGCCGACGGCGTGACCGGCCCGGGCACCGAGGTCGCCCGGGTGTGCGGCGATCTGCTCCTGGAGCACTGCGGACCACGCAGCGTCATCGCCGTGTCCAACGGCCGGGCCGTGGGAGCCGTCGTCCATCACCTGCCCGAGCGCGTCTGGCCCGAGTCGACGGCGGTGGCGATGCTGGGCTCGGCCGGGGAGTCCTTCCATCTCGAGGACGGCCCGGACATCTGCCGTAACCTGGCCCTGCGCCTGGGCGGCCACTACCGATCGCTGCCGGTCCCCCTCGTCTTCGACTCCCTGAAGAACACCCGCGCGGTGCGCAGCGAGGAGCGGGTGGCCACCACGCTGGAGCTCGCAGCCCGCAGCGACGTGGCGCTCACCGGTGTCGGCGCCGTCGAGGAGACGACGAGCAGCCCGCTCCTGCGCCGCTGGATGACACCCGCCGTCATGCGCGAGTGCCGCCGCAAGAACGTCGTCGCCCACGTCTGCGGACACCACCTGGACACCGAGGGCAACCACGTGCGTACGGCCCTGTGCAACCGCACCCTGTGCCTGGACCCCTCCCGGCTCAGCGAGATCCCCCTGGTCATCGGCGTGGCAGCGGGCCGGGACAAGGTCGGGGCCCTGCGAGCAACCCTGCGTGGGAGCTACCTGTCCGCCCTCGTCACCGACGAGGGCACCGCCCGGTCCCTCCTGGAGAGCGTATGAGGCGGGGCGCGGGGGCGAGTTGGAATGAACACGCGTTCATCCGTGTACTTGCCCGGCTCCACGGAAGCGGGAAGGATCACCCCTGATGCCCGGCCGCAGATGCACCGCGATGCACCACCGTCACGGCGCCCACGGCCGCGAGCACTATGCACCCTCATGCACAAGGAGTCCTCAGTTATGAGCGCTGAGCAGTTGCTCACCGACCTCGACCGTCAGACCATCGCAGTGTCCAAGGCCCTGGCCGCCGATGCCGTGGAGAAGGCCGGGTCGGGGCACCCCGGTACGCCGATCTCCCTGGCGGGGGTGGCGTGGCTGCTCTACCAGCGTGAGATGGTCCACGACCCGGCGGACCCGGGCTGGCTGGGACGGGACCGGTTCGTCCTGTCCATCGGGCACGCCTCACTGGTCCAGTACATCCAGCTGTTCCTGGCCGGATACGACATCGACCTCGAGGGCTTCACGGCCTTCCGATCCCCGGCCGGTCTGCCGGGTCACCCCGAGTTCGGCGAGGTCGCCGGGGTGGAGACCACCACGGGCCCGCTGGGAGCGGGTTTTGCCAACGCAGTCGGCCTGGCGATGGCGGCGCGCCGCGAGCACGGGCTGCTGGATGCCAGCACCCCACTGGGTGAGTCGGTCTTCGACCACTTCGTCTACACGATCCTCGGCGACGGCTGCATGCAGGAGGGCGTGACCTCAGAGGCCGCCTCCCTGGCCGGCACCCAGCAGCTGGGCAACCTCATCGCCATCTACGACGACAACGACATCTCCATCGAGGGCAACACGGACATCGCCTTCACCGAGGACGTCTCGGCCCGTTTCGAGGCCTACGGCTGGCAGGTGCTCGACGTCGACTGGCGCACCGGTCCCGACGGTTACGCGGAGAACCTCGAGGCGCTGCACGAGGCCGTCGTGGCGGCTCGCGCCGAGAGCGCGCGCCCGTCGCTGATCCGTCTGCACACGATCATCGCCTGGCCCTCCCCGACCAAGCAGGGCCAGGCCTCCTCCCACGGCGCCAAGCTCGGGGCCGAGGAGATCACCGGGCTCAAGCGGGCCCTGGGCCTGGACCCCGAGCAGAGCTTCATCCTGCCCGACGACGTCGTCTCCCACGCCCGCAAGCAGGCCGCCGAGAGCGCCCGGGCCGCACGAGCGGGCTGGGACGAGCGCTTCGCGGCCTGGCAGCGGGCCAATCCCGCCGGCGCCGCACTGCTGGATCGCCTTGAGGCCCACCGCCTGCCCGAGGACCTGGAGGCGGCCCTGCCGACCTGGGAGGTGGGTGAGTCACTGGCCACCCGTGCGGCGTCGGGCAAGGTGCTCTCCGCCCTGGCCGGCGTGGCGCCCGAGCTGTGGGGCGGGTCGGCGGACCTGGCCGGCTCGAACAACACGTCCATGGCCGGCGAGCCCTCCTTCCTTCCCACCTCCCTGGCGCAGTCCGAGGGCGATGGACCCTTCGGGCGCACCATCCACTTCGGTGTGCGCGAGCACGCCATGGGCTCGATCCTCAACGGGATCGCACTGGACGGGCTCACCCGCCCCTACGGAGGCACCTTCATGGTGTTCTCCGACTACATGCGCCCGGCCGTGCGCTTGGCGGCACTCATGGGGATCGGGCCGGTCTTCGTGTGGTCCCACGACTCCATCGGGGTCGGCGAGGACGGCCCCACCCACCAGCCCGTCGAGCACCTGGCGGCGCTGCGCGCGATCCCGGGCCTGGCCGTGGTGCGCCCCGGGGACGCCAACGAGACCGCCGCGGCATGGGCCGAGATCCTCCGCCGTCACGACGAGCCGGCCGGCATCGCCCTGTCGCGTCAGAACCTCACCGTGAGTGCCTCCGCCACCGCTGCGGCCGAGGGCGTGCGCCGCGGTGCCTACGTCCTGGCCGAAGCCACCGGAGCAGATGGCCGACAGACGAGTCCCGAGGTCGTCCTGGTCGCCACCGGCTCCGAGGTCGAGGTTGCCGTGGCCGCCCGAGACATCCTCCAGGAGCAGGGCACCCCCACCCGAGTGGTCTCCGCCCCCTGCCTGGAGTGGTTCGCCCAGCAGGACGCCGCCTACCGCGACCAGGTGCTGCCGGCCGGCACCGCCAAGGTCGCCGTCGAGGCGGGCATCGCCCTGGGCTGGCGCGAGATCGTCGGTGACGCCGGTGAGATCGTCTCCCTGGACCACTACGGCGCCTCCGCCGCCGGCTCCGCGCTGTTCGAGGAGTACGGCTTCACCGGGCAGAACGTCGCTGAGCGGGCTCGCCAGGGCACTGGCCCGCACCCGCGGCTGACGCCTACTCCGCCCACCACTGAGGCCGGGCGTTTTTGCGTAGCCCCCTACGGTCTTTCTGTAGGGCCACGCAAAAACGCCCGGCTCAAAACTGAGGAAAGGTATGTCACGGGGTACCCCTACCCATCATGAGCGAGTGACCTGCCGGCCGATTTTGGGCACGCTGGGACCCGGACGCGCACCTGGCGCACTCCGTCACAACGATTCCAGACATAGAAGAGGCCCTCTCGCATGAGCACACAGCCATCCGAGCACCCGCAGCAGCCGGGCCAGGTACTGCCGTCGGGCCAGTACGGCCAGGATCCCCAGAATCAGCAGACCTACCGACAGAACGGTTACACGAGCTAGCCCTTAACAGGCAGTTCCGGACGCACCCGACTTCACGTTGAAACAACCTTCCAAGCTTCAGAGAGGACTTGCTTCATGAGCACAGCTCACGTCCCCCCGAACGCCGGAGGCACCGGTGGCAACGAGTCCACCGAGGATGAGATCACGATCCGTACCCGTCTGTTCTACCCGCTGTTCGGGATCGCCGTGATCGTCGGCGTCATTCTGGACGTTTTCATCCTCATCCTCCTCAACACCTATGTGCCGGGTAGAGCGAGGACTCCGTTCTGGATCTTCATCATCCCCATCGCAGTCCTCGTATTCCTCGTCTCCTTCGTCGATGATGTCCTGGCCAAGCACTTCCCGAATCTGGTTCCCGAGGAACTGCGCCGACAGCTGGCGGTCGCCGAGGCGGCGAAGGCCGCTGGGGCAACCCAGCAGCAGGGATACCTCCAGGCGCCTGGGAACCCGATGCAGGCACAGGCGGCCCCGCAGTACCGGCCCCACCCGGGTACGGCCCCTGCGCAGCAGAGCGGCGGTCAGCCCCAGTACGGGCAACCGGCTGCCCAGCCGATGGCACCGCAGAGCACCGGCTACGGCCACACGCCCAGTCAGCAGGTGGCTCCCGGCGCTCCGCAGCAGGCCCCGTACGGTCAGCCTCAGCAGCCGGGCCCAGGTGCCGCCATCGGGCCAGGACGGTCGATCCCAGCAGCCGCAGTACGGGCAGGCCCCTACCGGCCAGGATCCTCGGAATCAGCAGTCCTCCGGTCGCAGCGGGCAGCCGTGGCAGACCGGTTCGGTCGGCTACTGAGGCCCAGAAGGCGCCCGGCAGACGCCTGAAGAGATGTCGGTGGGGCCCGCTAGTCTCCCGTCATGCCCGCATCGAAGAGTCCCAAGGCCCCCAAGGTCTCCTACTGCTGCACCGAGTGCGGTTGGTCCAGCCCCAAGTGGATGGGCCAGTGCCGGGAGTGCCGCGAGTGGGGAACCCTGGAAGGGACCCAGGCCGCCGGCGCCCCGGGTGGGGGTGCCGGCGGCGCTCTGACCGCCGGTGCCGTGAGACCGACAGTGGCCGCCCGCCCCATCGGGGAGGTCAGCGCCACGGAGGCCAGGGCCCGCCCCACTGGGGTGGGTGAGCTGGACCGGGTCCTGGGCGGCGGGATCGTGCCGGGCGCCGTCGTGCTGCTGGCCGGCGAGCCCGGCGTCGGCAAGTCCACGCTGCTGCTCGACGTCGCCGCGAAGGCCGCCGCCGTGGCACGCGGGCGCGGGGACGGTCCGGTCCTCTACGTCACCGGGGAGGAGTCGGCCTCGCAGGTGCGGCTGCGGGCCGAGCGTATCGACGCCTTGGATCCCGGGCTGCTCCTGGCCGCGGAGACCGAGCTCGGGGCCCTGCTGGGGCACGTGGAGGCGGCCGGGCCGTCGCTGCTGGTGGTGGACTCGGTCCAGACCATCGCCTCGGCCCAGGTCGAGGGCAGTGCCGGGGGCGTCACCCAGGTGCGGGCCGTGGCCAGCGCACTCATCGCGGTGGCCAAGGAACGCGGTATCCCGGTGCTGCTCGTGGGGCACGTGACCAAGGACGGCGGGATCGCCGGGCCCCGGGTCCTGGAGCACCTGGTCGACGTCGTCGCTCAGTTCGAGGGTGACCGCCACGCTCGTCTACGGCTGCTGCGGGCCGTCAAGAACCGCTACGGCCCCACCGATGAGGTCGGCTGCTTCGACCTGGGCGAGCGGGGCATCGTGGGGCTGGCGGACCCCTCGGGCCTGTTCCTGTCCGCCGCCCGCTCCGAGGTGCCGGGCACCTGCGCCACGGTCACCCTGGAGGGTCGCCGTCCCATGCCGGTGGAGATCCAGGCGCTCGTGGCCCCCACCAATGCCGGCTCCCCGCGGCGCACCACCTCCGGGGTGGACCACTCGCGCACGGCCATGGCGCTGGCGGTTCTCAGCGCCAGGCTGCGGGTGGACACCTCCAGCGCGGACGTCTACGTCTCCACCGTGGGCGGGGCCCGCGCCGTCGAGCCGGCCACGGACCTGGCAGTGGCCGTCTCCGTGGTCTCGGCCGCGCGCAACCTGCCCACTCCCGCAGGCCTCGTGGCCTTCGGCGAGGTGGGGCTCACCGGTGAGGTGCGTGCCACCGTCGGCATCCAGCGGCGCCTGGCGGAGGCCTCCCGTCTCGGCTTCGACCGGGCGATCGTGCCGTTGGCGGGCTCGACCGAGCTGCGCGAGGTCGCCGGGATGCAGGTCCTTCCGGTCGCGCACGTGGGTGAGGCCATGGGGGCGGCGCTCCCACGCGGCTGAGGTGCCATCACAGAGGCGAGGGCCGGCCGCGGGGGATGAGCAGTCGACGGATCGGCCATGCGCCGCCAACAGACCGACTGGTCCAGTGTGGGAAGGCCCTCTCCGAAGGTCGGCCCGCCTGCCGATACCATGGGGTCGTGAGCACCGGGGTGCGCACGCTCAACCAGATGCCGTGAAACCCGAAGGTCCAGAGCACCGTCCGCTCCCCGGCAGGCACACGGTGCGATCCCTTCCCAGGACACCGCGAGATCAGGAGAGATGATGATCGAGGCCGCTGGCCAGCTGCGCGAGACGCTTGCGCTCGTCGCTCCCGGCACCGTCCTGCGTGATGGCCTGGAGCGGATCCTGCGCGGACGTACCGGGGCGATCATCGTGCTGGGCTTCGACCCGGTCGTGGAGGCCATCTCCTCAGGCGGCTTTCACCTGGACGTCGAGCTCTCCGCAGCCCGTCTGCGCGAGCTGGCCAAGATGGACGGCGGCGTCGTCGTCGACATGGACACCGCCCGGATCCGGCGCGCCAACGTCCAGCTGCTGCCCAACGCCTCGATCCAGACCTCGGAGACGGGTATGCGTCACCGCACCGCCGAGCGTGTGGCCCGCCAGACCGGATACCCGGTCATCTCCGTGAGCCAGTCGATGCGGATCATCTCCCTGTACGTCGACGGCAAGCGCCACGTCCTGGAGCCCAGCGAGTCGATCCTGGCCAGCGCCAACCAGGCCCTGTCCGCCCTTGAGCGCTACAAGGCCCGCCTCGACCAGACCTCCGCCGGACTGGACTCCTTGGAGATCGAGGACCTCGTCACCGTCCGTGACGTCACCTCGGTACTCCAGCTCATGGAGATGGTTCGCCGCATCTCCGCCGACATCGACTCCTACGTCCTCGAGCTCGGTACCGACGGCCGCCTTCTGGCCCTCCAGGTCGAGGAGCTGACCCGGGGCCTGCTCGCCGAGCACGGATTCCTCCTGGAGGACTACCTGCCCGAGGGCCTGGACACGGCCACCGTGGACGCACGCCTGAAGTGGGTGGGCTCCCCCCGCCCTCCTGGACCTGGCAATGGTGGCGCGCTCCATGGGCCTGGGCGGCATCGACGGTCAGGACCTGGACGCTCAGGTCTCCCCGCGCGGCCTGCGGATCCTGTCCAAGATCCCGCGCCTGCCCGTGGTGACGGCGCGCGCCGTCGTCGAGCAGTGGGGGTCCCTGCAGGGGGTTCTCGGCGCCACCATTGAGGAGCTTGAGGCCGTCGAGGGCGTTGGCGCACAGCGGGCTCGAACCCTGCGCGACGGGCTGTCACGGCTGGCGGAGATCTCCGTCGTCGAGCGCTACTCCTGAGCCCCTCGGTACCGCGGTGACCTTCACCGGCCGCCCCTGGGGCCTTCCGACCGCAGCATGCCGTCAGCCGACGACGAAGACCCGGTCCTCAGTCAGGTCCTTGCCCCCCATGACGAAGCGGAAACGGTAGGTTCCCGCGCCCGCGGCACTGCCGGGGGCGGTCTGCGCCTGGCCCGCCGAGGGACTCGCAGAGGAGCCGCCGGGGGCGCTCGGCGTGGAGGAGGCCGACGCACTGGTCGGGGAGGCCGGCGCGGCATTGGAGACCGCGCAGTCGGAGGTGGCCGCGTTGCCGTTCCAGGTCACGGTGACATCCGCGGCCTTCCCCACAGGCAGGAGAAGGTCTCGCTCAGTCTGTCCGACGGGACACGTGACGGAGTCCCACACCTGCTGAGAGCCCGAGGAGACCCGTACTCCCAGGGCCTGGCTTCCGACGTCGAGCAGACAGGGCGTCGAGCCGTTGTTGACCAGGGAGATGGAGAAGGTCGCCCCGGTGCCGACACCGACGGACTCGGGTCCCTGAACCGTGTTCGACAGGGTTGATGCGTCGCAGGTTCCCGGCGTCGGATAGACGGTGTGCACCTGAGCGGCGGCGCGCTCCTCATCCTGGCTGCGGATGGTGTTGCGAACCCAGAGGTAGCCGACAACAACGGTCACGATGAGGATGAGGAGGAGCAGGAGGACTCCGCCCAGCACCAGGGCACGGCGCAGACCGTAACGGGGCTGAGGCGGGATCGGCTTGCGCAGGCGTCCGCTGCGGGGCTGGTCCGGGCCTTGCGGGATCGAGTCGGGGGCGCCGGTGAGCCGCCCGCCGCCGATGTGGGCCCACTGGATGCCCTTGCCCCAGCTGTTTCGACGACGATCAGAACGGGCGGCCTGAGTCGAGCTCGTCCGGGCGGAGCGGGCGGTTCCCGGAGCGGCCTGCCGTGAGCGTGCCGGCGAGGGCCCCTGAGCGCCCTGGGAGGGCCGACGGTTCTTGCCGACCTGTCCTCTCTGCGCTCCTTTACCCGCCTGGGAGGACTTGCCCGAGTGCCCGCCGGCGGGCCTGCTCGTCTGCCCCGAGTGCAGGGGATGTCCGGTCGACTTGGCTCCCGAGGCGCGCCCCCCGCGCCCCTTGGCCTGGGAGGACCTGGCCGAGGAGGACTGTCCGGCGCCCGATCGCGGCCCGCCGCCGGCCCCACCCGGGCGGAGGGGCCGGGACTGGGAGCCCGAGGACGAGCGCCCTGATGAGGAGCTCGCACCGCGACGGGCCGAGCCTCGTCGTCCTGCGCTTTCCCCATGGTTGCGTCCGCGTCCTTTGGCCATGGTCACGACTCTACCGGCGTCATGGCCCCAGGACCGTGAGCGCCCCGCCCCGGCGGTGCGCAGATCGGTGCATTCAATACGCCGACTCGGTACTCGGCTAGGGAAGCCGGTAGGTGGCGCCGTCATCATCGGTGGCGATGAGCCCGTCGGCCAGGAGCGTGGCCAGGGCGCGTGCGGGCTGATCGGGATCGGGAGCACCGCCGGAGGATCGCACACCCACCCTGGTGGCGCAGGCCACGAGCTCACCTGCGTCGACGGACTGCCCGTCGGCGGCCTCCCGCAGGCGGGCCATGACCAGTCCGCGGGCCTGGCGGTCGGTGCCGTGCCAGGCCTGGCTGCGACGTCGGCCCGCATGGATGTCCGCGGGGCGGCCGGCGGCCAGCCAGGCGCAGCTCGCCCGCCACGGGCAGGCGCCGCAGTCCGGTTCCCGGGCGGTGCACACCAGGGCGCCGAGCTCCATGACGGCCACCGACCAGTGGGCGGCGGCGGGGTCGTCGTCGGGCAGCAGGTTCAGTGCCCGCTCGCGCTCGGCCCGGTTGAGGCTGGGGGCGGGAAGGGCCTGGCCTCCGACGGCGCGGGCCAGGACCCGCCTGACATTCGTGTCCAGCACGAGGGCGCGCCGACCGTGGGCGAAGGCCAGGACCGCGCCTGCCGTGTACTCCCCACCCGGGCAGGGCCAGGAGGGCATCGAGATCGTCGGGCGGGACGCCGCCGTGCTGATCGACGACGCTGCGGGCGCACTCGATGAGCCGCAGGGCACGGCGCAGGTAGCCCAGGCGTCCCCAGACCCGCAGCACCTCGGCGGTGGGGGCCTGGGCGAGCTCGGTGGGGCCGGGCCAGCGCCGCATCCACTCCTGCCAGGCGGGGATGACGCGGGCCACCGGGGTCTGCTGGCTCATGACCTCCGAGACGAGGACCTCCCACGGCGTCGTACCGGGCCGGCGCCACGGCAGATCGCGGGCGTGGGACGTCATACCAGGCCATGACGTCCTGCGCCGGGGGCTCAACCGGATCGACGCGCGGCGTCACCGGTGCGACCGCGGGCACGATGTGCACGGGCGGCACCGGCTTGTCCGGGGTCGCCGCAGTGAGCGTGTCATGAGGGGCGGAACGGGCAGGCACAGGGGACACCGTAGCGGTAACGGCTTGGACGGGGCTCAGATGAGGGAGGACGGGCAGGTCGCAGGTGTCCACCCGGCGGATATCAGCACCGCACCGGCGTTGTCAGGTGCCGCTGCGCCCGCAGCCCTGAGACGTCATGAGACAACACCTTCGTCAGAAGCGCCCCAGGCCCTGACGGCGCTCCTGACGCTCCCGGGCCCCTGTTGAATGCCCAGGACACCGTTCAGCTCGACGTACTCACCCGTCTCCTGGGTGTACCCGCGCGCGACGGCCCACTCCCAGATGCGGTCCAGCTCGGCGGAGCCCTTGCTCTCCAGCGCCCGGGCGCTGACACCGGACCAGGTCAGACCGGCCAGGGCGACGGCCTTGCCGTCAGTGTTGACGACGTGGCCCTCGGCGTGACGGATCTGGATCCTGCCGGCGGTGGCGTTCAGAGCCGCCGGCGCACCGGAGACCTTGACGAACAGACCCGTGCGCGACCGGGGCCAGGGGATGTCGTGGCCTCTGCCGCCGGCCCCGATGTGGATGCCGGTGGCGTCGAGAACCGTGCGCACCGACATGAGGAGCAGAACGGCAAGCGACACGACTATCCCGAGCAGCAGCAGGATGACGAAGGCTGTGATCGTTCCCCCATCACCGAGGTGGATGAGGTTCCAGACCGCACCGGACAGGCACACCAGCGCGAAGCCTCCGCCCACGAGGAACTGGATGCGGCTGGCGGTCGTCGCTGTGGGCTTGAGGACCAGCTTGTCCTGCTCAACGGGGATCGGGGCCGAGATGGGAGGGCCGGTAGTCGGGCTGCGGGGCCAAGGAGGACTGCGGGCCCGCCGGAACGCCGTAGGGAGCCGACTGACTCACTCCGGGCTGTCCGACCTGCTGACCGTATGGGCCGGCACCGGTCTGACTGGTCTGCCCGTACTGAACCTGAGGTCCAGGGGCACCGGATTGACCGTACGGCCCGTACGGGCCGGGCTGACTGTAGGGACCGCTGACCGGTGGCTGACTCGCATGAGCACTTTCCTCAGGGTTTCTTCGAAGACACGGGGACCTGGCAGGACCTCGCCAGGCTACCGACTCGGTGCTGAGACGGGCTCAGGCAGAACTCCCCATCCACCCGGCCCGCACGTGACTGCTCTCGACAGCTACCTGTCACCGGTGAGGCGGCGCAGCACGCGCACCCTCGAGGACCACGCCGCGGGACGGACGACCGTGCCCGTGGCCTCCCGTTCGGCGTTGTCGAAGAGGTCCTCGACGACGGCGTCGTGCAGAGGGCTCGATGGGGGCGTTGATGACGCGTTCGTGAACGTTGCGGATCATGGGCGCTCCTCCACGGTGGTCGTATGGCTGTCACACAGTTGTCGGTTGCTTGCCCGGAAGGATCGCGCCCGATCATGCAGCCGCGCAGAGCCACGGCACGCCGCAGCGAGCGGCGCCCGGTCAGCTCAGCCTGATCGACTCACAGGTGCAGGAGCATGCGGGCGTTGCCCAGGGTGTTGGGCTTGACCCGGGCCAGGTCGAGGAACTCGGCCAGGCCGTCGTCGTGAGACGCAGCATCTCGGAGAAGACGTCCGCACCCACCGGCGTACCATCGATGGGCTCGAATCCGTGGGCGCCGAAGAACGGCTCCTCGAAGGTCAGGCAGAACACGCGCTTGAGTCCCATCTCCCGGGCCTGCGTGATGAGCTCGCGCAGGATGGCCGAGCCGAGCCCCGTCCCCAGGGCCTCGGGGTGGACGGCCAGAGTGCGCACCTCGGCGATGTCGTCCCACATGACGTGCAGAGCCCCGCAACCCACGATCCTGGGGGTGGCCAACGGTTCTCCTCCGTCTCCTCCCCATCTCCTCCGTCGTGTCCGACGCCGCCCGGGACCTCCTCGGCGACGATGAACTCCTGGATGTCCTCGAAGTAGGAGATGAGGGTCCTTGGCGATGAGGACGCGGCGCTCGGCGTAGAGGGCGCACCAGCTCGGCGATGGCGCGTACGTCCGCCGGGCGCGCCGGCCGCAGGACGCGGAGCACGCCGTCGGCCCCGTAGGGCTCGACCCGGTGCGTCGGCCGACCAGCGGGTCGATGCTCGTCTGTGGTGACAGCCGTGCTACTCATCGTCATCCGTGTTCCGTAGAGATTCCGTAGGGCTCAGTTCTGGTCTTACGCCCCACGATCCGGTGCTCCACCGGCGACGTCGGGGCCATGAGCAGACCGCGGCGCGATCCGGGCCCACATCCTGCCATGTTCGCGGCTCATCGAGAACCGCCTCCCGCCTGCCCCGGGCCTCGGCGAGATCGAGGACGGCGCGTGCGGTGGCGTCGTCGACGATGAGATCGGTGGCGATCCGGGCGCGCAGCGCAGCCAGCAGGGCGCGGGCCTTCCCTGTCCCTGCGGCCACGCACAGGCGGCGCGGGAATCCGGGTGAGCTGGGCGGGAGTCGGCCCCGTGGCCCGGGCGTTGAGGGTGACATCACGCCAGGAGCCGTCGGAGCGCAGCAGGACGGTGCACACGTCCCCACCACGTTCTGGCGGCGCAGGACGGCCTGGTCCCGGAGCGGTGAGGTGGCCGCCCTCATAGACCTGGGAGGGCAGGGGCCCCGTTGAGGGGCGTCGAGGGCGCCGACGCCGAAGACGGCCAGGCTCGCGCGCCGCGCCACCGACAGGACCCGTTTGACCGAGCGCTCCGACCACATGGCCTCGCGGGTGGCCACATGGTCGAAGGGCCGGCACCGGGAAGGAGATCGTGCGAGCTCCCAGCGACAGGCGCATCCGGGAGAGGACCTCACCGGCGCTGGGCCCTCGCGCACGGGATCCGAGGCGCCGTTGAGCTGGACAACGGTCAGTCCCGGCACGGGGCGCGAGGGCAGGGCGGCGCTGACCTCCGACATGGTGGTGCCCAGGCGACCCCGACGACGAGGCCTCCTGCACCAGTGTCCTGGGCGGCCCCGTCGGCCCCGGCGGGCTCGCCGCGATTCTCGCTCTCGGGCCAGCCGGCTCCCAGGCTGCACCAGCGCCTCCGCTCCCGGTCCGGCTCGGCCAGGGGCCTCGATGAGGTCGACCAGTGCGCGCGGCGGCGACTGAGGGCGACCTGCTGGGAGACGGTGGATCTCCGTGGTGCCCTCGCGCACCGGAACGATGCGTGCGGACCCCGAGACCTGCGCCATCCGCCCCTCCAGGGAGCCTGCGCCACCGGGCTGGACGAGGCTGACCCGCACGATGCCCTCCTGGCGGGCACGCGCCAGGAGCCGGGAGACGGTCGAGCGCGACACCCCCAGGTGGTGGGCGATCACCTCCATCGTCTCGCCCTGGACGTAGTACATGGAGGCCGCCTCATAGGCACGCAGGAGGCCACCGGGGTCGGCGGTGCTCACCGCGCGCCCGGCAGCGTCAGAAGCGGTTCTGCCAGTCACGCCATCCTCCTTCTCCTCTCCTCCCGTCGACGACGGGGCCGTTCCACACAGCGGGAGGGCACGATCCTCCCGCGTACGACGTCAGATGTCCTGGCGAGGAGGACTGCCCACATAGATGAGCGGACATTCTTGTGGATACCTCGAAAGCCATCTGCACATTAGTGCACATCTTGCGCATTCTCCCATACACCACGGACAGTGGTGCCCGCCACCACAGAAGGGCCGTGCGAGCGCGACGGAACGCAGCGGGCCCCGGCACCGGAAGCCGGGACTCGGTCTGCATCCGGTCCGGCACCCCGGTCAACGCCGACCGGCCCCGTAGAGCCCCATCAGTTCGACCTCACGACACGTAGGGGCCCAGGAGCCATGACCTCCACCCGCAAGCCCTCCTCCAAGAAGTCCTCCGTCCGCAGCTCCGGCCCGACCGCTCCCGCCTCGCCCCTCCTACCCCGCACCCACCCACGACACCGCGCTCAACGCCCCCCAGCGCGAGCACGCCCTGGAGGAGATGTGCTCGGCCGAGGGGCCTGGACGTGCTAGTCGTCGGCGGCGGCGTCACCGGCGCCGGCATCGCCCTGGACGCCGCGGCCCGCGGCCTGCGCACCGGCATCGTGGAGATGGGCGACTGGGCCTCAGGGCACCTCCTCGTGGTCCTCCAAGCTCGTCCACGGCGGCCTGCGCTACCTCTACCAGCTCAACTTCGCCCTCGTGCACGAGGCCCTCACCGAGCGCGGCCGCCTGCTGAGCACCACCGCGCCGCACCTGGTCAAGGCCCAGCCCTTCCTGTGGCCGCTCAAGCACCACTACGAGGCGCTCCTACTCCGCCGTCGGCGTGGGCATGTACGACGCCCTGGCCCTGGCCGGCGCCCGAGGCCGCAAGACCGTGCCGATCCAGCGCCACCTGGGCCGCAAGGGCACCTCCGCCCTGGCCCCCTCCCTGGACACCAGCGGCCTGGCCGGCTCCATCCGTTTCTTCGACGCCCGGGTCGACGACGCCCGCCTGGTCATCGACCTGGTGCGCACCGCCGTCGGGCTGGGGGCGCTGGCCGCCAACCGCACGAGGGTCACCGGCTTCCTCACCGACGAGCGCGGCCACGTCCACGGCGCCCGCGTCACCGACCTGGCCACCGGCACCACCCACGAGATCCGGGCCAAGCGCACCATCAACGCCGCAGGCGTGTGGACCGAGACGTCCAGGACCTGGCCACCGACGCCGGCGGTCTGAAGGTCCTGGCCTCCAAGGGCATCCACATCGTGGTCCCCAAGGAGGCCATCGACGCCGAGACCGGCGTCTTCCTGCGCACCGAGAAGTCCGTCCTGTTCATCATCCCCTGGCCCGAGTACTGGGTCATCGGCACCACCGACACCCCCTGGGACCTGGACGTCTCCAAGCCCGTGGCCACCGCCGCCGACGTCGACTACATCCTCGAGCACGCCAACTCCGTGCTGTCGCGGCCCATCACCCGCGATGACATCATCGGCGTCTACGCGGGTCTGCGCCCCTGCTCCAGCCCAAGCTCAAGCCGGGCGCGGAGGCCGCCTCCACGAAGGTCTCCCGCGAGCACACGGTCACCCGGATCGCCCCGGGGCTGACCGCCATCGCCGGGGGCAAGCTGACCACCTACCGGGTCATGGCCGCCGACGCCGTCGACCACGCCCTGGGCGAGGCCCTGGCCCACGCCCACCCCTGCGCCACGCAAGAGCTGCCCCTGGTGGGTGCGGCCGGCTACCACGCCCTGGCCAAGCGGGCCGGGCGGATCGCCGGCGAGCGCGGCTGGACCCTGGCACGGGTCACCCACCTGCTGGACCGCTACGGCGACGAGACCCCGGCCCTGCTGGAGGCCATCGACGCCGCCGGCCCCGAGGCGCGCCTGGGCGAGCCGCTGGCGGAGGCCCCCACCTACCTGCGCGCCGAGGTCGCCTGGGCCGTCACCCACGAGGGCGCCGAGAGCCTCGACGACGTCCTGCTGCGCCGGGTGCGACTGGACCTCTCACGCCGCGACCGGGGCCTGGCCGCCGCCGACGAGATCCTGGCGATCATGGCGCCGCTGCTGAGCTGGTCGGAGGATGACGTCGCCGCCCAGAAGGAGGCCTACGCCCAGCGCGTGGCCCAGATCGCCGCGGCCGAGGCCGAGCTGACTGACGCCGCCGCAGTGGCGCACATCACCGAGCCGATCTAGTCTCCTGCTGGCTGAGCGGACCGCAACCGGTACCGCTCGGCCCGCGGGATCCCCGTGGCGCCCGCAGATTCCGGCGGAGGCGGGCACCGCGACCACCCACCACCAACACACCGGACCTCGCAGTCCCGAATAGACCCGCACACCGTCGTGCAGAAAGAGAGCCGCACATGTCTGCGACCCTGACCCAGATCTTCACCTCAGAGGCCCTGGGGACGTTCCTCCTCATTCTCCTGGGCTGCGGCGTCGTCGCCGGTGTCCTGCTGCCCACCTCCAAGGCCAAGGACAGCGGCTGGATCGTCATCACCATGGCGTGGGGACTGGCGGTCTTCGTGGGTGTGTACGCCGGCTACAAGACCGGCGCGCACCTCAACCCGGCCGTGACCATCGGCCTGGCGGTCGCCGGACGAGACCTGGCCGACGGGATCCCAGCGACGGCGACCACCATCCCCGTCTACATCGCCGCCCAGATGGTGGGCGCCATGGCGGGTGCCGCCACCGTCTGGCTGTCCTACAAGAAGCAGTTCGACCAGGAGGCCGACGCCGCCAGCAAGCTCGCCGTGTTCGCCACCGGCCCGGCGGTGCGCTCCTACGGCTGGAACGTCGTGACCGAGGCCGTGGGCACCTTCGTCCTGCTGGCCTGGATCATCGCCTCGGGCAAGACCCCCTCGGGCCTGGGCCCGCTGGCCGTGGCCCTGGTCGTCGTCGTCATCGGTATGAGCCTGGGCGGTCCCACCGGCTACGCCATCAACCCGGCCCGCGACCTGGGCCCGCGCATCACCCACACCCTCCTGCCGATCCCCGGCAAGGGCGACTCGGACTGGGCCTACTCCTGGGTCCCGGTCGTCGGCCCGATCATCGGCGCCGTCGCCGCCGGGCTCATCGTCCCCCACGTCGCCGGGCTGTTCTGAGTCCGCACGACCCCCGTACCGCATCCACAATCGCTGCCGAGCGCAGCCCTCACCACCGCCCCCTCACACCGCAGTGAAAGGACATTCCTGTGAGCCCCAACAGCACTGAGAAGAAGTACGTCCTGGCCATCGACCAGGGGACGACCTCCTCACGCGCCATCCTGTTCAACCACGACGGAGGGATCGTCGCCGTCGACCAGAAGGAGCACGAGCAGATCTTCCCGCGCGCCGGCTGGGTCGAGCACGACGCGAACGAGATCTGGGACAACATCCGCTCCGTCGTCGGCGGGGTGCTGGTCAAGGCGCAGATCAACCGCCACGAGATCGCCTCGGTGGGCATCACCAACCAGCGCGAGAGCGCCGTCGTGTGGGACAAGAACACCGGCGAGCCCGTCTACAACGTCATCGTCTGGCAGGGACACCCGCACCCAGAGGATCTGCGACCGCCTGGCCGGCGAGGACGGCCCGGACAAGTACAAGGACCGCGTCGGCCTGGGTCTGGCCACCTACTTCGCCGGCCCCAAGGTCGCCTGGGTCCTGGAGAACGTCGAGGGCGCCCGCGAGCGCGCCGAGGCCGGCGACCTCCTCATGGGCACCATGGACACCTGGACGCTGTGGAACCTCACCGGCGGGGTCAACGGCGGCGTGCACGCCACCGACGTCACCAACGCCTCGCGCACGATGCTCATGAACATCGACACCCTGGACTGGAACCCGGAGATCTGCGCGGACATGGGCATCCCCGTCTCCATGCTCCCCGAGATCCGCCCTCCTCCGGCGTCTTCGGCCACGGCCGCAAGAACGGCCTGCTGGTGGACACCCCCATCAGCGGCATCCTCGGCGACCAGCAGGCTGCGACCTTCGGGCAGGCCTGCTTCGAGAAGGGCCAGGCCAAGAACACCTACGGCACCGGCTGCTTCATGCTCATGAACACTGGCACCACCCCGGTGCGCAGTGAGAACGGGCTGCTGACCACCGTGTGCTACCAGATCGGGGACGAGCCGGCCGTCTACGCCCTGGAGGGCTCGATCGCCGTGGCCGGCTCACTGGTGCAGTGGCTGCGCGACAACCTGGGCATCATCGCCGACTCCAAGGACATCGAGGCCCTGGCCTCCAGCGTCGAGGACAACGGCGGGGCCTACTTCGTGCCGGCCTTCTCCGGGCTGTTCGCCCCGCACTGGCGTCCCGACGCCCGCGGCGCCCTGGTGGGCCTGACCCGCTACGTCAACAAGGCGCACATCGCCCGGGCCGTGGAGGAGTCGACCGCCTACCAGACCCGCGAGGTCCTCGAGGCCATGAACGCCGACTCGGGACAGGCCCTCACCGAGCTGAAGGTCGACGGCGGCATGACCCGCGACGAGCTGCTCATGCAGTTCCAGGCCGACCAGGTGGGCGTGCCCGTGGTGCGTCCGAAGGTCGCCGAGACCACGGCGCTGGGGGCCGCCTACGCCTCCGGTATCGCCGTGGGCTTCTGGTCGGGCACCCAGGACGTCATCGACAACTGGGCCGAGGACAAGCGCTGGGAGCCGACCATGGAGGAGGCCGAGCGCGAGCGGCTCTTCCGCAACTGGAACAAGGCCGTCCAGCGCACCCTGGACTGGGTCGACGAGGACGTGGTCGAGTAGTCGAGCAGCAGTGACATCCGGCGGCACTCAGGCGGCTGCGTCAGCAACCGCCTGACCGCCCAGCACCCCAGGCGCCGCCGACGGGTCCCGTCTCCCCACGGGGCCGTCGGCGGCGCCCTTGCGCGCCACTAGTCCTCTCATACACTGTTGACCGGCTCGAATGGTCGGTAGATTCCTGGGTGGTGCTCTCCGGCCCGCTCCGCGGAGTCCTTCCCGTCCCCCTTGCGAGAGTCCCTGTATGACGGCTCACCCATCCGCTGCCCACGTGTCCCCGCCCGCCTCGGCGCCGTCGGCATCGACGCCGGCACTGCCCGTCGACGAGTCCGACGAGCTCTCCGGCACCGGCGGTTCCTCCGACGCCCGCACGGGCGAGGGATCCTCGAGCGGATCGAGTGGACCGACGTCGTACGCATCGTCCTGGTGGGGCTGGCGGCACTGGGCGCCTGGATCGCGAGCGCGGCCGGCACACCCGGCTGGGCCGTGGGCGCCGTCGGGGCGGTGACGCTGGCGGTGGGCTGCTGGCCGATCATCGTCGAGGCGGCCGGCGACCTGCGCGAACGGCGCATGAGTATGGAGCTGTCGATGCTGCTGGCCATCGTGGCGGCCGCAGCCATCGGCGAGTGGGTGACCGCCCTGGCCGTGACCGTCTTCGCGCTGTGCGCCGAGGTCCTGGAGGAGCTGTCGATGGATCGCGGGCGCGACGCCCTGACCGATCTCATGTCCTTCCTGCCGCAGACCGCGCGGGTGGTGACCGCCCCGGAGTCGGCTGAGTCCGCCGAGTCCTCCGAGACCACCGATGTCCCCGTGGATGAGGTGCGCCCGGGGCAGGTCATCGCCCTGAGCCCCGGGGGCCGGGTGCCTGTCGACGGCGTCGTACGCACCGGCCGGGCCGACGTCGACCAGTCCCGGATCACCGGGGAGGCGCTGCCCGTGCAGGTCGGTCCGGGCGACCGCGTCCCCGCTGGATCCATCACCCGCGGCGCCCTGGAGCTCGAGGTGGAGCGGGTCGGCGAGGAGTCCTCGTACGGGCGGATCGTGGCGGCGGTGCGCCATGCCCAGTCGTCGCGTGCTCCGGTCCAGCGCCTGGCCGACCGTCTGGCGGCCCGCATCGTCTACCTGGCGCTGGCGGCGGCCCTCGTCACCTTCCTGGTGACCCGGGACGCGCGCGCCACGATCTCGGTCATCATCGTGGCCGGGGCCTGCGGGGTGGCCGCGGGCACTCCCCTGGCGGTTCTGGCGGCCATCGCCCGCGCCGCCCGCTGCGGGGCCTTCGTCAAGGACGGCACCCATCTGGAGCAGCTCTCCGCGGTGGACACGGTGGTGATGGACAAGACCGGGACCCTCACCGTGGGCGCGCCCTGGGTCGCGAGCGTGCATCCCACCGAGGACGCCGCAGGAGAGGACGAGGTACTCGCCCTTGCGGCTGCGGCGGAGTGGAACTCCGAGCACCCGATCGGCCGGGCCATCTACTCCGAGGCCGCCGTGCGCGACCTGACGGTGCCGGTGCCGGGCGACGTCACCTACTCCCCCGGAGCCGGCGTGAGCGCCCACATCGAAGGGCGCCGGATCACCGTGGGGCGCCGCCAGGCGCAGGGGCACCAGGCAGACCGAGCCACCACCGGCTCCGATGACGCCATCGCACTGAGCGCCGGGTCCGACCCGGAGGCGCCGTCGGCCACCTCGGTGGTGGAGGTGCGGTCCGACGGACAGCTCCTGGGCACCATCGCCCTGACCGACAGGCTGCGTCAAGGGGCGGCCACCGCCGTGCGCGACCTGAGTGACATGGGGCTGGAGGTCCTCATGCTCACCGGCGACTCGGCCGCCTCCGCACGCCACGTGGCCGGCCTGCTCGGCCTGACCGAGGATCAGGTGCGCGCCGACCTGCTGCCCACCGACAAGGAGGAGGTCGTCGACTCGCTGCGCCGGGCGGGCAAGTGCGTGGCCATGGTGGGCGACGGAGTCAACGACGCCCCCGCCCTGGGCGCCGCCGACGTCGGCATCGCCATGGGAACCGGTACGGACGTGGCCCGCGAGGCCGGGGACGTGGTGCTCGTGGGATCCGCCCCGGCCGACCTGGTCGAGACCGTGCGGGTGGCCCGGCGTGCCCGGCGCATCATCATGGTGAACTTCGTGGGCACGGTGGTGGTCGACGTCGTCGGCATGATCGCCGCCGGGCTGGGACTGCTGGGGCCGGTGGCCGCGGCCCTCGTGCACGTCGTCTCCGAATCCGCCTTCATCCTCAACTCGGCCCGACTGGTGCCCCGGCGCACCCGCAGGCGCTGAGTCGGCCGGGCACCAGTACGAGCCATGGCACCGGGAGCCGGTACGAAACGGCCGCGAGCACCATCACGATCCCGGCAGCCTCGGACACCGCGCCCTCCTCCTCACTTTCACCTGGAAGGCTGTGCGAAGACGGCACGCGGCCACGCCACGTGGTGCACAAGTCATCGTCTCCGTGGCATGATCGTTAGGCCTTAGTACCCAGGACGTAACAACGCGGCTGCCAGCCCAGCCCCGCTGACGACCTGGACGACCCCATCAGTACTCACAGTGGAGTAGCCATGACGCCAGCCGTCCTGTCAGTCCTGCCAATGCATACGGCGCCACTCGCCCCAGCCTTGGCGGCACAGTCCGACACCTTCACGCCGTCGACCACCGCCGTGGGAGGCAACGTCTACCTCACCGCCGCCGTGGGCCTGCTGCCGCTGGTGGTGTTCTTCGTCCTCATGGGCGTGTTCAAGGTGGCCACCCACTGGTGCGCCCTCATCTCCCTGGTGATCGCGGCCTTCACCGCGGTCGCCCTGTTCCACATGCCGGTGGGCATGACGGTCATGAGCGCCACCCAGGGCATGGCCCTGGGATTCGTCCCGATCATCTACATCATCATCGCGGCCGTGTGGCTCTACAACCTCACTGACGTCTCGGGTCGCTCCAAGGACCTCAAGGCCGTGTTCAACGTGATCGGCAAGGGCGACATGCGCGCCCAGGCCCTCATCGTGGCCTTCTCCTTCTGCGGCCTGCTCGAGGGGCTGGCCGGTTTCGGCGCCCCGGTGGCCATCGCCGCCGCCATGGTGGCGACCCTGGGTCTGCCCAAGCTCAAGGCGGCCGTCGTCGTCATGGTCGGTAACGCCATCAACGTGGGCTTCGGCGCCATGGCCATTCCCACCACGACGGCCGGCAAGCTCGGCGGCCAGGAGCCGGTGACGGTCGCGACCGCCATGGGGCACCTGACCTGGGTGTTCTGCGCCTTCATCCCGCTCCTGCTGCTGTTCATCCTCGACGGCGCGCGCGGCGTCAAGCAGCTGTGGCCGCTGGCCATCGTCGCGGGACTGGCCACCGGGGTCGGTCACTTCTTCACCCCCTCGATCTCCTACGAGCTCACCGCCGTGCTGGCCTCCCTGCTGGGACTGGCCGCCTCCTACGTCTTCCTGCTGGTGTGGACCCCCACGACCCCTGACGAGTACCGCTCCCAGGTGGCCGCCGACGACGCCCCCGACCGCGAGCGCGTCATCCTGGCCCTGCTGCCCTACGTCCTGGTGGTGGTCATCATCGCCACCACCAAGCTGTGGACCCTGGGCGTCAATCTCGACAAGGCCTTCAAGGCCACCGACCTGAAGATCGAGTGGCCCGGCGTGTACGGCCAGCTCCTGGACGCCAAGGGCGAGGCCTCCAAGAGCGCCGTCTACAACCTTCAGACCCTGTCCAACCCGGGCACCTGGATCTTCCTGACCGCCATCATCGTCACCTTCATCTACACGGCGCGCTCGGTACCCGGGCAAGTTCGAGATGAGTGTGGGCAAGGGCTTCGCCACGCTGGCCAAGACCTGCTACACGCTGCGCATGGCGATCCTGACGATCGCCGCCGTCATGGCCCTGGCCTACGTCATGAACTTCTCCGGCCAGACCTCCGCCATCGGCGCGGCCCTGGCCGCCACGGGCGCCGCCTACGCCTTCCTCTCCCCGGCCCTGGGCTGGGTGGGGACCGCCGTGGCCGGCTCGGCAACGAGCGCGGGCGCCCTGTTCGCCAACCTGCAGGCCACCGCCGCCCAGGGTGCCGGGCTCGACCCGAAGATCCTGCTGGCCGCCAACACCATCGGTGGCGGGCTGGGCAAGATCGTCTCCCCGCAGAACCTGGCCATCGCCTCGACCGCGGTGGACGCACCCGGTACGGACGCCGAGATCCTCAGGAAGGCGGCGCCCTACTCCATCGGGCTGCTGCTGTTGCTGGGCACCCTCGTGTTCCTGGCCTCCCAGGTCGGACTGGGCGTCTGAGCCTGTCGGCCACCGACTCCCACGCACGGCGTCCCCCGGATTCTTCGCGGTTCCGGGGGCGCCGTGCGTGCACTCACTCCTCCGGCTTCAGTGGCGAAAGCGAGGCGATTCTGCTGGGATGAGCGCGAAGGAGGGCCCCGCGATGACTCATGCTCCCCTGGCTGCTGGACGCAGGCACACCGTCCGCTGTCTCCCCAACGGTCGGGTGGTCGCCGTCGGAGCGGATGACGCCGGAGAGTGCCGGGTCTCGCAGTGGCGAGGCGTCATCGCCGTCGCGGCGGGCAGCGTCCATGCGGCCGCCAACACCGGCCGGTCCCACACGCTCGGCCTGTGCGACGACGGAACGGTGCTGGCCTGCGGCTGGAACGCGCAGGGGCAGTGCGACGTCCAGAGCTGGCGGAACGTCGTCGCCATCGCCGCCGGATGGAGATTCAGCGCAGGACTGCGCATCAACGGGACAGTGGTGGCGACTGGCCGCAGTGCCGAGGGGCAAAGGCAGGTCGACCACTGGCGCGAGATCATGGGCATCAGCTGCGGCGACTGGCACACGGTGGCCGTTCGGGCCGACGGGAGCGTCTGCTCGGCCGGCAACAACACCGCGGGCCAGTGCGAGGTGCACGACTGGGGCCGGATGCGCGCGGTATCCGCGGGCTACCTCCACACCTTGGGTCTGCTGAAGAACGGCACTGTTCGCGCGGTCGGACGCCCGGAGCTCTGGGCCGGGGTCGAGCACTGGACTGACATCATCGCCGTGGCGGCGGGCAGCTACCACAGCATCGGACTCAAGGCTGACGGCACCGTCGTCGCAGCAGGCAGGTCTGAGGCCGGTCAGTGCGACGTGAGCCAGTGGCGCGACATCGTGGCCATTGCGGCGGGCACGGCCCACACCGTCGGTCTCCGTGCCGACGGCGGTGTCGTCGCCACCGGCAGCAACAGCCACGGACAGCTCGAGGTCGGGAACCTGGTCCTGCAGCTGAGCCCAGCGTCGCAACTGCACAGACACACGTCAGGATGGAGGGCCGTACCCAAGCCCCGGCGTCGGATCGAGAGCGCACTTCTCCATTGAGGGCCGAGCCCTGTCAAGGACCGCCGCGATCAGAATCTGACCATCTACAACGACACGGGGCCCTCACGGCGAAGGTACGTCCCTCTCACGGCACCCGTGGCCGACGACTTCACGCTCACTGCCCTCATCGCCCCGCGGACCTCACAGGCCGCGCAGGACCAGGCCCAGCCCCGAGCGCAGCTGGCCGATCACCTCATCGGGCTCCGTTGGCGGAGCGTTGAGCAGATCAAGGGCCAGCCCGTTAACGAGGGCGGTCACCAGCCGGGCCCCCTCGGCGGGCGAGAGATCCGTGCCCATGAGACCAGCCTGCTGGGTATCGGCCAGGACGTCCTCGATCCAGGTCCGCATGATCTGGAGCGCCTCCCAGTAGGGATCGGCCAGCCAGGGCCTGGTGGATGCGGCGGCACCGAAGGCGACCCAGGCGGCCGCGTCCTCGCGCTGCACGGCGCCGGTCGGCAGCAGCTCGGCAAGAGCCCTCACCAGGGTCTCCGGCTTCGCGGGGTCGACCTCATGAGAGAGCACACGGCCGGCCTGGCGCTGGACGGAGCGGACGAGGGCGTCTGTCAGGAGAGTTCGCCGGCTCGGCGAGCGGTACTGAACGGTGCCCGGGGCGACGCCGAGCCGGGCCGCGACACTGCGCACACTGACTCGGTCGAAGCCCTCCTCGGCGATGATGGCAATGGTGGCGTCAGCGGTCATGCTCACGGCCGGTGACATCGGGGTGTCGAGGACCGATTGCCGGTTCGTCTCCTGGTCCATTAACGCTCTCCTCCGTCGCTCTTCACCTCAGTATCTTCACGGACACTCTCCGACGTCACTACCGCAGGCCTCCCTGGCACTTTACGGCAGTTGCCTCACCAGACCACTCCCCGTACGATCGTATAAGAATGGTCGTACGATCGTACGACCACATCCGGTCTATGAGCAGAGGTACCCCATGGGACATGCCGCGACACTGGCAGGACTCGCCCTGCTGGACTCCACCAGCCTGGGCACGCTGGTCATCCCGATCGCTCTCGTCGTGCGCAGCCGTCGCGTGGACCGCGGGCCGATGACCATCTACCTGACCACCGTGTGCCTGGTGTACCTCGGCCTCGGGATCGCCCTGGTGGCCGGCTTCGACCTCATCAGCTCCACCGCGGCACGCCTGGCCCGCACCGAGACGGCACAGTGGGCGACCCTCGTCATCGGTGTGGTGCTGGCGGGCTTCGGCATCCTCGGCCCCGACCCGGCCAAGCCCGAGGCCCGGAACGGATTCTCTGGGGAGCCGACCCACCCCCGCCTCGGCCGGGGGCGATGGTCGTGCTGGGACTGGGAGCCTCACTCGCCGAAGCCGCCACCATGGTTCCCTACATCGCGGCGACCGGGATCATCGCCTCCTCACCAGAGGCTTGGCCGGTACGGATCATCACCTTGATCCTGTACTGCCTGGTCATGATCGCACCCGCCCTCGTCCTGCTCGTCCTGGCCGATACGCTGGGGCAGCGTTTTTCTACCCAAAGCTGGCCAGAATCGCCCCCAGGCTGGAGTACGAGGCCAAGGTCACTCTCCTGTGGGTCGCAGCGATCCTCGGTCTCCACCTCGCCGGGCGCAGCGCAGGCGCCCTGGGCCTGTTGGGTTAGCCGGACCGATCGAGGACGTACTTTCCGCACGAGGACTGCGCTTTGACGGGAACCGCCGCGGTCAGAACCCGGCCATCTACAACGACACGCAGTCCTCACGGCGAAGGTACGTCCTCATCCTCCGACGGCGCCCGCGCACCCGCTCGGACCGCACCTGAGCCCGCGGATCAGATAACAGCAGTGACCCATGACGCAATCCAGGCCTAGGACTTACCTCCCACACGCCGCGGGCGCCTATCGCCCGAACCGACACTGTCCTGCACAGATCTGCACCATCCCGCCGGAAACCCGCCCCTGGAGAGCAGAACCAACCGACCAGGAGCCCGCCGTCATCAGATGAGCGCTGACACCGGCCCGTAGCCTGAGACACAGCCGAGGCCGCGCAGCGTCCTGCTCCCCGCAGGAAGTCCGGGCGGTCCTCGTGACAGTCCCAGCTACGACGTCGTGGAGGCATATCGTGCGAATCGCCCTTTTTCGCCACCTGTCTTGCGGACACCATGTTCCCGCAGGCAGCGCAGGCAACCGTCACCATCCTGGAGCGCCTCGGCCACCAGGTCTGCTTCCCGGAGGGACAGGTCTGCTGCGGCCAGATGCACGCCAACACCGGCTACTTCAAGCAGGCCGCCAAGATCACGCGCAACCACGTGGACACCTTCTCCCCCGTCCTCGACGGCGAGTGGGACGCCATCGTCATCCCCTCGGGCTCGTGCACCGGCGCGGCCCGCCACGAGCAGGGCCTCGTGGCCGAGCACGTGGGCGACACGGCCCTGGCCAAGCGGGTCGAGCAGATCGCCGCCCACACCTACGACCTCAGCGAGCTGCTCATCGATGTGCTGGGCACCGAGGACGTGGGCGCCTACTTCCCCCACACAGTCACCTACCACCCCACCTGCCACTCGCTGCGCGTCGCCAAGGTCGCCGACCGCCCCTACCGCCTCCTCAAGGCCGTCGAGGCCCTCACCCTCATCGACCTGCCCGACGCCGAGGTCTGCTGCGGATTCGGTGGCACCTTCTCCATGAAGAACTCCGAGACCTCCACCGCGATGCTCGCCGACAAGATGAGCAACGTGATGTCCACGCGCGCCGAGGTCCTGTGCGCCGGCGACTACTCCTGCCTCATGCACATCGGCGGTGGCCTCTCCCGCGTCAACTCCGGGGTGCGCATCATGCACCTGGCCGAGATCCTGGCCTCCACCAAGGACGCGCCCTTCGAGGGCAACATCTCCTTCGCCCCCAAGCACGTCCAGCACACCGGTAGCTCTCAGCACGCACAGGCGGTGGCACGATGACACAGGTATTTCTGGGCATGCCCCACACGGGCGGCTGGCGCACCGAGGTCGAGCAGCCCGAGGACACACTGCGCTGGGGACCCACCTTCCCCGAGGGCGCGCACAAGACGCTGGCCAACACCCAGATGCGCCGCAACCTGGGCCACGCCACGCGCACCATCCGCTCCAAGCGCGCCGACCGCGTGGCCGAGATGCCCGACTGGGAGGACCTGCGCAACGCCGCGGAGGCCGTCAAGTTCGAGGTCGCCTCGCGCATGCCCGAGCTGCTGGAGCAGTTCGAGGCCAACGTGACCGCCCGCGGCGGAATCGTCCACTGGGCGCGTGACGCCGCCGAGGCCAACCGGATCATCACCGACATCATCGCCTCCAAGGGCGTCGACGACGTCGTCAAGGTCAAGTCGATGGCCACCCAGGAGACGAACCTCAACGAGTACCTGGCCGACCGGGGCATCACCGCCCACGAGACGGACCTGGCCGAGATGATCGTCCAGCTCGCCGACGACATGCCCTCGCACATCGTGGTGCCCGCCATCCACCGCAACCGCTCCGAGGTGCGCGGCATCTTCCTGGACCGCATGGATGACGCCCCGGCGGATCTCTCCGACGACCCGCAGGAGCTCACGGCCGCGGCCCGCTCACACCTGCGCAACAAGTTCCTGCACGCCTCGGTGGCCGTCTCCGGCACGAACATGGGCGTGGCCGAGACCGGCACGGTCTCGATCTACGAGTCCGAGGGCAACGGACGCATGTGCCTGACCCTGCCGGACACGCTCATCACCCTCATGGGGATCGAGAAGCTGGTGCCCCGGTTCCAGGACGTGGAGATCTTCTCCCAGCTCCTGCCGCGCTCGGCCACCGGTGAGCGCATGAACCCCTACACCTCCATGTGGACAGGTGTCACCGAGGGTCGATGGCCCCAAGGAGTTCCACCTGGTGCTCATGGACAACGGGCGCACCAAGACCCTGGCCGACCCGGTGGGCCGCCAGGCCCTGGCCTGCATCCGCTGCGGATCGTGCATGAACATCTGCCCCGTCTACCAGCACACCGGTGGGCACGCCTACGGCTCGGTCTACCCCGGCCCGATCGGCTCGATCATCACCCCCAGCTCACGCAGGGGCTGGCCGACGACGACCCGGTCCACACCCTGCCCTTCGCCTCCTCCCTGTGCGGGGCCTGCGGCGAGGTGTGCCCGGTCAAGATCGACATCCCCACGATCCTCGTCCACCTGCGGGCCCGCTCCGTGGACGTCAAGCGCCGCGTGGTGCCGGACGTGTGGGACGTGGCCATGAACGTCTCAGCTCCGGTGATGTCGAAGAGCTCGCTGTGGGAGGCCGCCTCGCAGACGGTCAAGGCCTCGGCGCTTCTGGGCGGCAAGGAGGGCAAGATCGGCGCTCTGCCCTTCCCGGCCTCCCTGTGGACCGGGGCGCGCGACCTGCCGGTGGCCCCCTCGGAGACCTTCCGCCAGTGGTGGCGGCGCACCCACCCCGACGGCGAGACCCCAGTGAGCGGGGCCGCCGGCTCCAGGGCCGACCGCAGCCATAACGCCGGCGACGGCTTCCCGGGCCGATCCGCCACCGCCTCCCGGCGAGCCGGTGTCCGGCAGCGCGAGCGCCGACGGCGAGCCCGCCCCGGCCGCGCTGGACGCACGCTCAGCCATCATCAACCCTGAGCCGATCGCCCCGGAGGCACCCGCCACCCAGGCCCCGGCCGGCTCGACCAGCGAGGAGGAGCTGTGATGGATGCGAAGTCCGCGATCCTGGCCCGCGCCCGCGACGCGATCTCGCGGTCCCAGACCCGACCGGTGGGGCCGATCCCGCGCAACTACATCCGCTCCGGTGAGAATCCCCCCGGCTCCAAGCCCGTGGTCGACGAGATGATCGAGAAGCTCGAGGACTACTCGGCCGAGGTCATCGTCGCCCCCAAGGACGCCGCGATCCTGGATGCCATTGACGAGCTGCTCGGTGAGGCGCGCTCCGTCGTCGTCCCCGCGGGACTGCCCGAGGCCTACAAGGAGGCGGCCGCCCGCAACGGCCGCACCGTGGTGGAGGACTCCCGCCAGGAGGCCATCGCCACCCTCGACCTCAATGAGATCGACGCCGTGCTGACCTGCTCGCGTGTGGGCATCTCGATCTCGGGGACGATCGTCCTCGACGGAGAGCCGGACCAGGGGCGCCGGGCCATCTCACTGGTGCCGGACAAGCACGTCGTGGTTCTGGAGCGCGAGTCGATCATGCCGACGGTGCCGCAGGCCGTCGACGTCCTGGGCGAGCACCCCACGCGCCCGATGACGTGGATCGCCGGCGGCTCGGCCACCAGCGACATCGAGCTCGTGCGCGTCAACGGCGTGCACGGCCCGCGCAACCTGCGCGTCGTCATCGCCCACTGAGGTTCATCAAGCCCACCCGCACTCCGCGTCGCCCGATGGCACACCGCCCGGGCGACGCGGAGCTCTTCTGCGGTTTCTCTTCTCCCACAAGGATTCCTGCGGAAGTGAGGCGGGCACCGGGACGGGCCGATGAGGTCGCCTGGGGCCGGCGCACACCGGTTTTCCATGAAGGCGGAGTTGACTGGAAGTGACTGGTGGCAGCATGGAAAGGACCTCTTCTTGACCACCTCACTGACTGAGTCGCCCCTGGCCCCCGACTATGACCGCTCCGCCATGATCACTGGGATCGTCCACATCGGCGTGGGTGGGTTTCACCGTGCCCACGAGGCCGTCTATCTCGACAGGCTCATGCGCAGGCGCGCCGGGGCCGGCCCCCGAGACGGCGCTGAGCCCATCAAACCGGGGGGATCCTGCCTGGAGTGGGGGATCTGCGGTGTCGGCCTGCTGCCCTGGGACGCACGGATGCGCGACGCGCTGGAGAGCCAGGGCCACCTCTACACCCTCATCCGCAAAGCACCCCGGTGGGCTGCGCGACCCGGCGGTCATCGGCTCCATTCACGACTACCGCCTCGCCCCCGACGACCCCGAGGCCGTTCTGGCCCTCATGAGCAGGCCCACCACCCGGATCGTCTCGTTGACGATCACCGAGGGCGGCTACAACGTCGATGACGTCACCGGCGAGTTCCGCACCTTCAGCCCCGGGGCCGTCCACGACGCCACCCACCCGGGTGAACCGACGACGGCCTTCGGATACATCGTCGAGGCGCTGCGGCGGCGTCGGGCGGACGGAACCCCGCCGTTCACGGTGATGAGCTGCGACAACCTGCCCGGTAACGGGAAGGTGGCCCGCACGGCGGTGGTCTCCCAGGCGGCGATGAGCGACCCGGAGCTGGCCGACTGGATCGACGGGAGCGTCGCCTTCCCCAGCTGCATGGTCGACCGGATCACCCCGCAGACCACGCTGGCGGACATCGACGAGCTGCGACGCGGACTCGACATCGAGGACGCCTGGCCGGTGGTCTGCGAGCCCATTCACCCAGTGGGTGATCGAGGACGACTTCCCCGCCGGTCGGCCCCCATGGGAGGAGGTCGGGGTGCAGATGGTCGACGACGTCGTCCCCTACGAGCTCATGAAGCTGCGCCTGCTCAACGCCTCCCACCAGGGGCTGGCCCACTGGGGGCGGCTGCTGGGGATGGAGTACGCGCACGAGGCCGCGGCCGATGCGGACATCGCCACCTGGGTGAGGGCCTATCTTGAGCGCGAGGCGCGGGCCACCCTGCGCTCGGTGCCGGGGATCGACCTGGACGAGTATGTGGACACGCTCTTCTGGCGCTTCACCAACGAGGCAATTGCGGACACGCTCTTCAGACTGGCGCAGGACGCCTCCAGCCGGATGCCGAAGTTCGTCCTGGGCACGGTGCGCGACAACCTGACTGCCGGCGGGCCGATCCGGCTGGGGGCTGCGATGGTGGCCGCCTGGGCACTGGGTGAGGAGGGCGTTGACGAGAACGGCGAGGAGATCGTCATCGACGACCCGCTGGCCGAAGAGCTCCTGCCCCTGGCGGCGGCTCAGAAAGCCGGCCATGAGACCGCCTTCATCTCCCATGAGGGCGTCTTCGGGGACCTGGCGACAGATGAGCGCTTCCGACGCACCTTCGTCGAGAGCTGGACGCTCTGCGCCGGGACGGTGCCCGTGAACGTCTGCAGGCCCTGGCCGGTGGCTCCCGAGAGGTTTAGTCCCCACCAACGGGCAGATCGCTGACATGCTGGACAATCCCCGCCATCACGGAGATCGCTTAGGCTAACCTTGCTTCAGTGACCTTTGTCCCATAGCATGAAGTGGTTCGTGGGCCTCAGGGCTGGCCATGGGGGCCGGTCGCCTCCCACGAGCACTCCGCGTCGCGCGGAGCATCCAGAATCCGACTTACTGATGAGGTTCCTATGGTCAAGCGTCAGCTGCCCAACCCGAGCGAGATCTTCGAGCTGCTCCACTTCAAGACGCCCGAGCTCAATCCGAGGCGTCGACGCCTCGACGCCGCACTGACCACCTGGGACCTGCGCAAGATCGCCAAGCGCCGCACCCCAGCAGCGGCCTTCGACTACACCGACGGCGCCGCCGAGGGGGAGGTCTCCCTGCGTCGCGCCCGCCAGGCCTTCCGAGACATCGAGTTCCACCCGACATCCTCCGCCCCGCCGTCGACGTCGACACCTCCTGCGAGATCCTGGGCGGCCGTTCCGCCATGCCCTTCGGTATCGCGCCCACCGGCTTCACCCGCCTCATGCAGACCGAGGGCGAAGTCGCCGGGGCCGGGGCCGCCGGTGCCGCCGGGATCCCCTTCACCCTGTCCACCCTGGGCACCACCTCCATCGAGGACGTCAAGGCCGCCAACCCCCACGGACGCAACTGGTTCCAGCTCTACGTCATGCGCCAGCGCGAGATCTCCTACGGGCTGGTCGAGGCGCGCCGCCGCAGCCGGGCTTCGACACCCTCATGTTCACCGTCGACACCCCCGTGGCCGGGGCCCGTCTGCGCGACAAGCGCAACGGCTTCTCCATCCCGCCCCAGATCACGGCCGGCACTGTCCTCGACGCGATCCCCCGCCCGTGGTGGTGGTACGACTTCCTGACCACACCCAAGCTGGAGTTCGCCTCCCTGAAGTCCACCGGCGGCACCGTGGGCGAGCTGCTCGACAGTGCCATGGACCCCACCATCAGCGACGAGGACCTCAAGGTCATCCGTTCCATGTGGTCGGGCAAGATCGTCATCAAGGGCGTGCAGACGGTGGCGGACTCCAAGCGCCTCATCGACCTGGGCGTCGACGGCGTCCTGCTGTCCAACCACGGCGGGCGTCAGCTCGACCGCGCCCCCGTCCCCTTCCGCCTCCTGCCCGAGGTGGTCCGGGAGGTCGGCAAGGACGCCACGATCATGGTCGACACCGGCATCATGAACGGCGCCGACGTCGTGGCCGCCATCGCCCTGGGGGCCAAGTTCGGGCTCGTGGGCCGCGCCTACCTCTACGGCCTCATGGCCGGCGGGCGCGAGGGCGTGGACCGCATGATCGAGATCCTCTCCGACGAGGTCATCCGCACCATGAAGCTCCTGGGCGTCTCCAGCCTGGAGGAGCTCGAGCCGCGCCACGTCACCCAGCTGACCCGCCTGACCCCGGTGCGTCCGCAGGTCAAGGCCGCGGCCGACGCCCTCACTCGCTGACGGCCCGGTCCGCGCAGAGCCCTACCGGCCCCGCCCTCTCCGCACGTCGGAGGGTCCCTGTCATCACCCTCCGCGTGCGGCAACCGGTGGCCCCGGAGAAGCGACCCCAACGGTTGTCTCTCCGGGGCCACCGGCGTCCTGAGGAGAGCAGGAAGCATGCCGGAAACAGGCCAGGCACTATGGTCTTGGCACCACCACATCTCTCCTCGGCGACGGGTCTGTGCCTCCTCGTGCGAGACGGACCACCCGGCGCCCTGGATCGCCCCTGCGGTCGGCCCCGAGAGGCCACCGCCTGAGGAAGGGACAGCGCCATGGCACAGTCCGAGTCAGGCCCGGTGTCAGGCACCGCGACGACGGTCGACGCCCCTGAGGACAACCTCACCGAACCCGGCCGCCTCATCTCCAGCCGGTGGAGGCCCCGCAGCCTGCGCACGACGCCATCGAGGGAGGACCGAGGACTGTTCGGCCACCCCCGAGGGCTTCCCTGGATGCTCAACGTGGAGATGTGGGAGCGCTTCTCCTACTACGGCATGCGCGCCATCCTGCTCTACTTCATCACCGACACCCTGGCCCACGGGGGCCTGGGCCTGAGCGACACCAGCGGACAGGTCGTCATCGCGCTCTACGGGATGGCCGTCTACTTCCTGGCCATCCCCGGCGGCATCTTCGCCGACCGCGTCATCGGCCCGTGGCTGTCCACCCTCTACGGCGGCCTGGTCATCATGGCCGGGCACATCTGCCTGTCCATCCCCCTATCCGCCTTCTCCTGGACGGGGATCGTGCTGGTGGCCGTGGGTACGGGATTCATCAAACCGAACCTGTCCACGATCGTCGGGGGTCTCTACGACGACGATGACATCCGCGCGCGACGCGGGCTTCAGCTGTTCTACATGTCCGTCAACGTCGGCTCACTCGCATCTCCCCTGCTGACCGGCTGGCTTCGCGAGCACTACGGCTACCACGCCGGCTTCTTCTCGGCCGCCGTCGGCATGGGCGGGTGGCCCTGATCGCCTTCATCTACGGCCGCCACAAGCTCTCGGCCTTCGCCTTCACCGTCCCCAACCCCATTCGGGCCCCAGGAGCGCCGGAGGTTCGTGCTCGCTTCGGTACTGACCGTCGCGGCCGCGGCATCGGCGCTCGTCGCGGCCCTCAGCATTCTGTCCGGCAGCCTGCTCGACGCCATCTCCACGACGATGCTCATCATCCCGGCCGGCGCCGCCCGTGGGTACTTCGTCCTCATGTTCCGCTCCCCCAAGGTCACGGCCCACGAGCGCACCCACCTGCGCGCCTACATCCCCCTGTGGATCGGCGCGGTCCTGTTCTTCATGATCTCCGAGCAGGCAGCCGGCAAGATGGCCACCTTCGCCAAGGACAACACCGACGGCCGCATCCCATTGGTCGGCTGGGCCATCACCCCTGAGACCTACCAGTCCATCAACCCGGCCACGATCGTCATCCTGGCGCCATTCATCGGCTGGCTCTTCACCCGGCGGGCGGGCAAGTTCCCCTCCACCATCATGAAGTTCGCGATCTCGGTGCTCATCATCGGGGTATCGGCCTTCATCCTGGGTACGGCTTCCAGATCTGGCCGGGCAGGAAGGACCTGTCCCCGTGGTGGTTCCTGGCGTGGTCTTCATCATCCAGACCGTCGCCGAGCTCTTCCTGTCCCCGGTCGGCCTGTCCACGACGTCGGCACTGGCGCCCAAGAGCTTCGCCTCCCAGACGATGAGCCTGTGGCTGCTGACGACGGCCACCGGCCAGGGCCTGGCCGGTTTCATCATCTCCAGGACGGAGCACGTCGCGAACTCCACCTACTACTACGGCCTGGGGATCGTGACGGTCGCCGTGGCGATCGTCCTGTTCATCGTCGCCCCGTGGACGGAGCGGAAGATGGCCGACGTCAGGGTCACCGCGCAGGACTAGGCGCAGTTGGAACGCCGCGCGTTCGTAGGGTAGCCACCGGGTTCGTAGGGTAGAGGGTACGAACGCGAGGGATAACCAACGACCGCGTGGCTCCGGCGAGGATAGAGAAGGGGACCGCCTTGAAGGACTACACCTCCGGCGAGGAGCTCATCGCCGAGATCCGCAGGCGCGCTGAGCTGTTCATCGCCGAGCTCGACGACGTCCCCGCCTCCGGGCTCCACACGCTCAAGGACGGGGTGGACCGCACGCCGGCGCAGATGCTCGCCCTACCAGCTGGGGTGGATGGATCTACTGCTGGGCTGGGGAACGTGATGAACGTGCCGGACGCGAGGTGGTCACGCCTGCTCCCGGCTACCGGTGGAACCGGCTCGAGCGATCTCTCGGCATCTTCTACGAGCGGTGGGCGACGCCTCGCTGCCCCGGTTTCAGGAGGCCTTTCGGAACAGGATCGACGGCGTCGTCGCCCTCGTAACATCGCTGAGCCGGGAGGAGCTCTTCACCTCGGGCAGCGGGCGTGGGCCTCCTCGACGCCGTCGGCTGGCCGGTGGCCAAGTGGATACATATCAACACGGTGGCGCCCTTCACCTCCTTCCGCACGAGGATCCGCGCCTGGAAACGCCGCTGAATGCCACCGAGCGCCACCGCGGGTGAGGACCCGATTCATGGGGGCCACCGGCGTCTTCGGTGGCCCCATGCAGGATCGAGAGTGCTCACGTCATGGCGGTGATCGCCTCGGCGAGCTCCTCGAAGCAGCTGACGTAGGCGTCGATCGCTTCGTCCGTGTGGGTCACCGACAGCGTCCACTCCTCCTCGCGGCCCGGAGTCATGAAGATCCCCCGGTTCATGTTGAACAGCCACGCGAGCTCGGACAGCTCCGCGTTCTGGTGCTCCTTGAAGGTCTCGTAGTCGACGACCTTCTTGGGGGAGAAGGTGACGCACCCCTTGCCGCCAACACCCACCGCGTAGCCCGGAAGGTTGTAGCGCTCAATGACCTCCGTGCAGCCCGCGAGGATGCGATCGTTGAGGTGGTCGAGGTGGGCGTAGGCCTCCGGGGTGAGGACCTTCTCGAGGTTGGCCCGCACGGCGGCCATCGCCAGGGGGTTGCCGTTGTAGGTGCCGACCTGGAAGACAGTGTGGTCCTCCACCACGGACATGACCTCCTCGGTGCCTCCGATGGCGCCCGAGGGCAGACCGGCACCGAGGGCCTTGGCCATGGTCACCATGTCGGGTGTCACTCCGAAGCGCTTGGTGGCGCCTCCCGGACCGATGCACAGGCCGGTCTTGACCTCATCGAAGATCAGGACGATGCCGTGTCGCCGGGTGATCTCGCGAACCTGCTCCAGATAGCCCGGTTCCGGCAGCACGACGCCCAGGTTCATCATGGCCGGCTCCATGATGACGCAGGCGGGCTTGCGGCCCTCATCAGTCAGCCGGATGATGCGGCGTTCCATGGCCTCGGCATCGTTGAAGGGCACCGGCACCGTCATCTGGACGGTGGCGTCGGGGATACCGCCTCCGTAGGGCAGGGAGGCCAGGTTGTCGCGGTCACCGATCTTGTCGTACTCGACGCCGATCGAGACCATGACGGTGTCGTGGTGCCCGTGGTAGGAGCCGAAGATCTTCATGACCGTGTCGCGACCGGTGTAGGCGCGTGCGATGCGAATGGCGTCCATCGTGGACTCCGAGCCCGAGTTCGTGTAGCGCCACTTCGGCAGCCCCCACCTGCTCGATAGGTTCTCCGCCACGGCCAGGGCGTCCTCAGTCGGGGCGGCGAAGTGGGTGCCCTTGCCGTACCGCTCCTGAATGGCCTCACCGATCACCGGGTGGGCATGCCCCTGAAGCATCGATCCGAAGCCGTTGTGGAAGTCCCACATCTCGTTGCCGTCGACGTCCCAGACCTTCGGCCCCTGGCCGCGTTCGAGGTAGATGGGCCAGGGCTCGCGCAGCTGGTACGAGGAGGCGACGCCGCCGGAAAGACTGTTTCTCGCGCGGTTGTACATGTCGCCGGATCCCTTGGTCCGTTCATTGAGGCGCTTGGACTCGATCTCCGTCAGCTCGGCGACTCGCTCCATGTTGATGCTCATTGCTCACTCCTTCGTGGCCCGGCCTGGCGTCCACATATCGTGCGTTGATAATCGGTGCATCGATCGGCTGTGTCCGTCGATGCGATGACATTGTGTTTCCTCTCAGATCCTTCTGCCGGCCTGGCGCGGAAGGATCTGTTTTCATGTGTGTGCGTGCTCGCTCCGGTACACCGGCACTCACGACGCAGCACGGAGCGGGGAGGCTTCGCCGCCGCCCTCCTCAAAGGCAGTTGCCACCTTCATCTCCTCGGTGACGGCGTCGGATCGTGCGATCACCTCCCCGCGGAAGAAGGCCGGTGCTCGGACGTACTGCACAAGCATCAGCACCACACCCAGGAGAATGAGGGCGAGGGTGAGGACGAAGACGAGACCGACACCGAAGACCTGCGATCCCGATCCGTACTCCGGGTCGAGGGAGTCCTTCAGGGTCAGACCGAGCAGTGAGAAGAGGATAAGACCTCCCAGCCCCGGCGAGACCAGTGTGAAGAAGAAGCTCCTCACTGAGCAGAACCATTTCCCTCGGAAATACCACACCGCGGCGAGGCGGTGAGCCCGTAGTAGAAGGCGATCATCGCCCCCAGGGTCTGAACCGTGTCCCACAGGACGGAGGTGGACACGAAGCGCAGCAGCGTGTAAAAGGTCGAGGCGGCGATCGCCGAGACGACTGTCGCGCGACCAGGGGTGAGGAAGCGCGGAGAGATCTCACCGAGCTTCTCCGGCATTGCTCCGTAATATCCCATCGACAGTAGGGTGCGGGCGGGAGAGACGAAGGTGGACTGCAAGGACGCCGCCGACGAGATCAGCACCGCCGTCGACATGAGGATCGCGAACGGTCCCAGAACCGGTCTGGCCAAGGCGAAGACGATCTGTCCTGGATCGCGGGATTGCCCAGTCCTATCCCGTCCTTCCCCAGGCCGGCGAACATCATGGATCCGACCGTGACGAACATGTACACCGAGACAATGGTCATGACGGTGAGCACGGCAGCGCGCCCGGGGGTGGAGCTGGCGTCGTCGGCCTCCTCGTTGACCGTCAGCGACACGTCCCAGCCCCAGTAGATGAACAGGGACAGGGAGACTCCCGCCACAAAGGTCCCTAGCGAGTCGACGGCGAACGGATTGAACCACTCAAGCTTCAAGGGCGTCGGATTGACGGCGGTCCCGGTGAAGTAGCGGTAGATGGCCACCGCACCGAAGCCGAGGAACACCGTCAGCTGAAACCCCACCAACCAGTACTGGAGCTTCTGGGTGGTCTGCATATCGCGGTACGCGATCCAGGTCGCCAGCGTGATGAAGACCAGGCAGGTGAGGGTGTTGACCCATACGTTGTCGGCGAGATCCGCAATGGCGGCTCTGCGAGTCACCTGTGCGAGCAACAGGTAGAAGAAGTCGACGGCGATGGCCGCGAGGTTCGACAGGACGACGACGGTCGCCACAATCAGCCCCCATCCGTTCATCCACCCGATCCACGGACCGAAGGCACGTGTCCCCAGGTGAAGGAGGTGCCCGAGTCGGGCATCGCCGCATTGAGCTCTCGGTAACCGAAGGCGACCAGGAGCATCGGGACGAACCCGACGAGGAAGATCGCCGGCACCTGTTCGCCCACCTCTGAGGCTGTCGGCCCCAGTGCGCCAGTGAGGGTGTACGGGGGCGCTATGCAGGACACGCCGATGATGATGGCGCCGAGCAGACCGACAGAGCCCTCGGCCAGTCCCTTCTTCGACAGCCCGCCTCCGGAGCTCGCGGTCGCCGCGCTCATGTCGCACCCCGACGTCGGCAGCGTCAGCTGGGACGGCGACGAGCGGCACGGGCAGGACACGCAGGATCTTGTTGGCGTCCGGCCCCAGGGAACGAGCGCCCGCTCTGGGCCAGCCGCGCCGACCCCAGGAAGGCCAGCTCGTTCCTGCTCCACTCCATGGCCAGCACGGCGGCGCTCATGCTGTGGGCGTGGACGATCTGGACACGCTGGTCATCCAGTCCCTTGAGATCCAGGCGCACCTCGGCGAGCAGGGCCTCGGTCCGCTCCCCGATCTCCGCGGTGTTCTGCGAGTCACCGGTGGCCACCGTGACGAGACGCAACGGGACACCGGCTCTGTCGGCGAAGGTCCTGGCCTTACTGAGCACCCCCCTCCACCGGCCGGACTCCCCCAGCATGACCGTGATGCGTGAGAGCCCGTCGATAGGGGCGTGCCTCATGCCGCGCGGGGACAGGGCGACCGGAACAGTCGAGGATTGAGCAGTGTCTGCCCCACGGAGCCGAGGGACACCCGCCCCAGGACCCCGTGACGGCCTCCACCGGCGACGAGCAGGTCGGCCTTGAGCTCCTCGGCCGAGGCGATGATGCCCTCGGGGAAGGAGAGGCTGTACCGCAGGTACTTGCTCACCGGCACACGGGGCTGATGCTCCTCCATGATCTCCGACATCCAGTCGTCGACCTGCGTAGCAACGACGTCCTGGAAGGCGTGATCGGTGACGTCAAGGACATAGCGCCCCTCACCGCCCTTGACGACGGTGACGAGATCGAGCGGGCACGAGAACGCTTCAGCGAGAGACACCCCGAGGTGATAGGAGTCTCGACCGCCGAGCGAGTTGGTGAAGGCCGTCAGAATGCGCATGAGGGTGACCTCCTGTTCGCTTCCGCGGCGTCAGAGGGCACTCATGACGTGCTTGATACGTGTGTAGTCCTCCACGCCGTAGACGGAGAGGTCCTTGCCGTAGCCGGAGCGTTTGAATCCGCCGTGCGGCATCTCCGCGACGAGGGGGATGTGGCAGTTCACCCAGACGCACCCGAAGTCCAGGTCCCTGCTGAATCGCAGGACGCGCTGGTGGTCGGTCGTCCAGATGGACGAGGACAGGGCGTAGTCGACACCGTTGGCCAGGGCCAGGGCCTCGTCGTCGGAGGAGAACTCCTGAACGGTCAGCACCGGCCCGAAGACCTCCTGCTGCACGAGCGCGTCGTCCTGCTTGAGACCTGAGATGACGGTGGGCGCGTAGTAGTACCCGCTCTCGCCGACGCGGTGGCCGCCGGTCAGCAGGTGGGAGTGCGCGGGCCGCTCCTCGACGATCTTCTGCACGGAGGCGAAGTGGCGGGCATTGTTCAGGGGTCCGTAGAACGCCTCCTCCTCGGGAATCGGGCCGGTTCGCAGGGACTCGGCGTGACGCACCAGCGCGTCGGTGAACTCCTTGGCCACCGAGGCCTCGACCAGGACGCGGGTGGCAGCGGTGCAGTCCTGCCCGGAGTTGAATATCCCTGCGGCGGCGATGCCCTCGGCAGCCGCCTCGATGTCGGCATCGGCGAAGACGACGGCGGGGGCCTTGCCTCCGAGCTCGAGGTGAACGCGGGTCACGTTGCCGGCCGCCTGCTCGGCGAGATCCGAGCCTGCGCGCACAGATCCCGTGAGCGCAACCAGCCCGGGCACCGGGTGAGCGCTCATGAGGCGCCCGGTCTCGCCGGTGCCGAGTACCAGGTTGAAGACCCCGGGAGGAGGATCTCACTGGCGATCTCAGCGAAGACGATGGCGCTCTCGGGCGTGTTGGCACTCGGCGAGCACCACCGTGTTGCCTGCGGCCAGGGCGGGCCCGACCTTCCAGATGAGCATCATGAACGGGTAGTTCCACGGGACGATCTGCCCGACGACGCCGATGGGCTCGCGGCGAATCTGCGAGTTCAGACCCTCGGCGTACTCGCCCGAGGCGACACCCGACTGGAGTCGGGCGGCTCCGGCGAAGAACCGCAGCTGAGAGGCCCCTGTCATGACTTCCTCCGCCCGGATCATCTCGGCGAGCTGACCGGTGTTGCGACGCTGAGCCTCGACGAGACGGTCGGCATTGGCCTCCAGGGCGTCGGCGAGCCGGAGCAGGAGCCTCTGCCGTTCCGCCGGCGTTGTCAGCCGCCAGCTCTCGAAGGCCTTGAGGGCCGCGTCGTAGGCGGCGTCGACATCGGCGGACCCTGAGACCGGGCACTGCGCCACGACGTGCTCCGTTCGGGGATCCACGACGTCGAACGTGGCATCGGTGGTCGCCGGAATAAATCGTCCGTTGATAAAATTCTGGAGGAGAGGAAGGCTCATGTGAATCACTCTGCTTCTTGGCTTTGGCGGGACGTCGGTGTCGAGATGAGAAGTGTCGAGAGTCGAAAAATTGAGACGGCTCAGGCCTCTGCTGCCCAAGCTCACGCCGGACCCGTGCAGGCCACATCGCCGCAGGCGCCCGACGCGACACAAGTCATGCGACCACAATGCGGGCTAAGGTCCTAGGTGACGGCATCATAGTAAACACACACAGTCGAGTATGTCGAACGTCACGTTCTGTACTTCACAGAACCGCACCAACATGCGGAAAAGTCGCCAGCAGGCAAGACATTGGATCGTTACTTCATCAAAAAATGTAATGCAAACCACAAATTTGCCCGCTGCTCGGCGTCCTCGATGTCGACACCGAGCGCTCGGCGCAGCCGTACGAGGCGTGCGGGGACGGAGTTGCGATGCACCCCCAGATGCTCGGCGATGCGCTGCACCGTCCCTCCCTCGCTGAGGTAGATCTCCAGCAGCTCGAGCAGCTCGGGCTGATCGACGACGCTCCCGAGGCGAGTGCGGGCGAAGGCTCGGGCCCGATCCTCGTCCAGGAGGTCCGTGACCGACAGCAGCCCCGAGGCCTCCCAGCGCACCGGCTGCCCGAGCCGCCGAGCACCGGTGCAGACGGACAGCGCCTGCTGTGCGGCCCGCGGCAGGTCGGTGATGCCGACAGGACCGCTGACACCGATCCGCATCCGCCCCGTCCATGGCATGACGACCGTCCTCGAGAAGCGCAGGAACGCGCTCGGCCTCACCGAGGATGGTCAGGCGGGCGCCTCCCCGGTCCGTGCACCACAGAAGCCGCTTCCCCGCCGGGGCCCCCCGACTCTCGACGAGCAGCCGGGCCAGCGCCGTGGAGAGCCCGGCAACGGCGGCGCTGCCGCCCTCGAGGGCAGAATGACACGCCACTGATGACGGCCACCGGCGCCGGCCATCGATCGCCGCGGCGGAGACGAGGCGTTTGAGGACGAGATCCTGGGCCTGATCGTGCCAGGGCCATCCCTGCGCGACCTCGCCCGACAGAAGATGCTCGGCGAGACGCCCCCTGAGCTGGAGGAGCCATCGAGTGAAGGCCTTGGAGGACTCGGCGATGAGATTCAGAAACGACCAGGCGAGATCGACCCCCAGGGTCTGGGCACGTGTGAGCGTCTGCCGCTGCACGGTCGCCAGGTAGCTCTCGGGCTCCCCGGTGATGCCGACAGGACGGACGACCAGCCGCGTCTCACCGAGACCGACCGCCCCGGCCCCTCGCATCCCTCCCGGACGGATCCTGTCGATGCACTCAGCGACCTCGTCGTCGGATTCCCGGGAGCCGCTGGACCGAAGGGGACCGACCACCGTGCGTCCCGTGGCGTCCCGCAGGACCTCCCCGGAGGATCGAGGCCAGGGCGCGCATGATCGCGCTCTGGTTGTCCTTGGCGGCTGCGCGCGTCAGCTGCTGCAGGACCAGGGTCTCCTCGTCGCCCGCCCCCTCGGCGCCGATCTCCGGCCCGGCTGCCTGAAGCATGGCCCCCACCTCACGGCTGATGGAGGCGAAGGGAGACCTCGAGGGGGACCTCGAGGAGATTGAGTCGTCCGATCCGGCAGGCCTCGCGCAGGTCCTCGGGCACCGTGTCGAAGGCGATGCCGGTTCCCAGTCCGAGTGCGGCGACTCCGGCCTCGACCAGTGACGCCACGTACTCCCGCCATGTGCCCGCCTCGGCGTCGGCCATGACAAGGCCCGTGGTGAGAACGAGCTCACCGCCCTCGAGGTAGGACGCCGGCTGGAGGAGCTCGGTCGCGACGACCCAGGTGACCGCGGCGCTCGGTACGGGCAGGGCACCGCGCGAACCCCCAGGTCCGCTCGATCCATGAGATCCGATACCAACAGCATGTCTGGATTCAAACACCGTTCTATGCATCATGCACAGGATTCACAAAATCTTGTGCAGCACGCTTAGGTGCTCAGCCCTAGGGGCGGGCATAGCCTGAAGCAGAACTCATCGCCGAGCACGTTTCTACGACATCCCGGAGCGCTCTGTTCCACTGCAGATCTCCGCCCGTCACGACACACTGTGAGGTCCACTGGCAACGCTGCCCCAGACCATTCATCTCGCCACTCCTCTGCCCGGTCCCGAGGCCCGCGCCCTCGACGAACGCGCCGGTACCGCGCTCCCGCGCGCCCTGACCGCCGCGATGCCGACATTCGCACGGCGCACGGACCGCGGTGTCCTGGAGGACGTGGACGGCAATCGTCTCATCGACTTCGGATCAGGCATCGCGGTGACAACCGTGGGCGGCGCGGCGGCGCCCGTCGCCGCTGCGATCCAGGGACAGGCCGAGAACCTGACGCACACCTCCTTCGCCGTCACGAGGTACGCCGGCTACATCGAGGTCGCCGAACGCCTGAACGCCCTGACCCGGGCGACTTCCGAAGAAGACCGCGCTGTTCAACTCCGGGGCGGAGGCCGTCGAGAACGCCATCAAGCTCGCCCGCAGGCACACCGGCCGCCAGGCCGTCGTCTGCTTCGACCACGCCTTCCACGGACGCACCTCCCTGACCATGGGACTGACGGCCAAGGTCTCCCCCTACAAGGGCGGTTTCGGTCCCCTTCGCCCCGGAGCTCTACCGGGTCCCCGGCTCCTACCCGTACCGCGATGGACTGGACGGCGAGGGCCGCCGCCGAGCGCGATCGAGTCAGATCGAGAAGCAGGTAGGGGGCGTCCTTCGTCGCCGCTGTCATCATCGAGCCCATTCAGGGGCGAAGGCGGGTTCATCGTTCCGGCGCCCGGCTTTCCTCACCGCGCTCCAGCGCTGGTGCCCCTGACAATGGTGCGGTCTTCATCGCCGACGGATCCAGTCGGGAGATCGCACGTACCGGGGCGTGGTTCGCCTGCGACCACGAGGGAGTCGTTCCCGACCTGGTGACGACCGCCAAGGAGCCTGGCCGGGGCATGCCGCTGTCAGCGGTCACCGGTTCAGCCGAGATCATGGACTCCGCCGGACCGGGCGCCTCGGCGGCACCTACTGCGGCAATCCCCTGGCCTGCGCCGCCGCCCTGGCGACCCTGGACATGATCGAGGGGCACGATCTCGCTTGAAACGGGCCCGCGCGATCGGTGAGACCGGCATCCGCCTGATGGAGCGAGTGAAGGCGGAGGACCCCGCATCGGCGAGGTCCGGGGCAAGGGCGCCATGATGGCTCTCGAGCTCGTCGACCCCGTCTCGCAGGGCCCGACGCCGCACTGACCGCCGCTGTCGCGCAGGCCGCGCGCTCACGCGGTCTGATTCTGCTCACCTGCGGCACCTACGGCAATGTCATCCGCCTGCTGCCGCCGGTCACCATGCCGGACGAGCTGTTCACCGAGCATGGAGATCATCGAGCAGGCGCTCCGAGACCAGTCCTGATTCCCTCATCCACCCTTCCGACCCACGTCTCAAGGCCGTCACGGCCTCAGATCACGATCCTCCACCCGACCGACCCAGGAGGTGGCTCAATGTCCCTCGACCTCATCAGCCCTCGCCGATGCTCGCACGCAGCTCGCCGGGGCGATCCAGTTCCTCGGCTCGACGACGGGAATGCGCCACATGCTCGAAACCGCCCGTAAGGAGGTGACGGTCTCCATTCCGCTGCGACGCGACGACGGCACGATGGAGCTGCTTATCGGCACCGCGTCCAGCACAACATCTCTCGTGGCCCAGCGAAGGGAGGGATCCGTTACTCCCCAACGTGGACCTCGACGAGGTCCGGGCGCTGGCCATGTGGATGACATGGAGTGCGCTCTTCTCGATCTGCCCGTACGGCGGTGCGAAGGCGGGGTCAGGTGGACCCGCAGGCCCACTCGGAAACGAGAGCTCGAGCGCCTGACCCTGACGCTACACCTCGGAGCTGATCCCCTGATCGGGCCCCGGCAAGGACATCCCGCCCCGATATGGGGACCGACGAGCAGACCATGGCCTGGATGATGGACACCTACTCGGTGGCCACCGGACACCGTGCTGGGGACCGTCACGGGCAAAGCCCGTCAATCTCCGGCGGATCGCAGGGGTCGGGCCGCCAGCCACCCTCCGCGGCGTCGTCTACTCCGTCCTCAACGCGATGGAGAGCATCGCCTGAATCCTTCGCAGGCCACCGCGCGTCGTTCAGGGCTTCGGCAAAGGTCGGTCGCGGCGCTGCCGCTTCCCTCCATGAGGCGGGTGTGAAGATCCTGGCCGTGGCGGACGTCTACGGCACGATTCGCAACGACAAGGGCATCGACATCCCGCGCTCAGAGACCTTCGTGGATGAGACCGGCGCGTCGACCGGGTTCCCCGGCGCGGACCCGATCCCTCCGAGCGGGCTCTTCGCACGTTCGCTCGCGTCGATCGTCCCTGCGGCCGTCGAGGGTCATCGCCGAGCAGACCGCGCCGGCGATCGATGCCAGCTGGTCGTCGGGGCGCCAACGGCCCGACGACACCAACGGCCGACGCGATCCTGGCCGACAAAGGGGATCCTCGTCGTGCGGATATTCTCGCCAACGCCGGGCGGCGTCATCGTGCCTGCTTCGAGTGGGTGCAGGCCAACCAGTCCTACTGGTGGACCGAGCAGGAGGTCAATCGAGCGCCTGCGCACCAGAATGGACGAAGGCCTGGAACGGGTCTCGGACTTCTCGCGAGGATGCGGGCTGTCGCTGCGCACCGCGGCGACGACGATGGCCGTCAAACGCGTCGCCGGGCCCACGTCTCCCGTGGTCTCTACCCGTGATGCGCAGCAGGCGACAGGCGATACTCAGAGTACAACCATGGCTGACACAAGACCGGCGACGGCGGCGGCTGACACGGCGGCGGCGTACACGACCTTCGAGCCCACCCGGCTCTGGCCGACTACCTGCGGCAGGATCCGTCCCGAGGAGGGATGCTCCTGGGCGGGCGGATGACGCCGGCGTCCGACGGCGGAACCTTCGACGTCGTCGATCCCGCCAGTAACGCCGTATTCGCACGCTGCACGGATGCGACTACGGAGGACGCCGCACGCGCCGTCGACGCCGCCTCCGAGGCGCTGCCGGCATGGAGCGCCACCCCGCCCCGGCAACGCGCCGAGCTGCTGCAGACCCTGTTCGACCTCATGGTGGGAGCAGGCCGAGGAGCTCGCAGTGCTCATCAGCGCCGAGAACGGCAAGTCGGTGGACGATGCCAGGGGCGGAGGTCCTCTACGCGGCGGAGTTCCTCGATGGTTCTCCGAGGAGGCGGTGCGCAACCGAGGCGGTTTCGGCTCCTCCCGGCAGGCGGGACCCGGACGATCGTCACGCACCGGCCGATCGGGGTGGTCGCCATGATCACCCCCTGGAACTTCCCGGCGGCGATGGGGACCCGCAAGATCGCCCCGGCCCTGGCCGCCGGGTGCACGGTGGTGCTCAGCCCCGCGTCCCTCACCCCTCTGACAGCGGTGGCACTGGGACATTGCAGTCCTCCAGGCCGGCGTGCAGGCGGGCGTCGTGAACATCGTGCCCTCGAGCCGTTCCGTGAGGTGTCGACGACGTGGCTCGAGGACCCCCAGTCGAGCCGTCTCCTTCACCAGGTCGACCCAGGTCGGCCGTGTACTCAAGGGACGAGCGGCGAGAAGGTGCTGGTGTCGTCCATGGAGCTCGGAGGACGCGCCCCTTCGTGGTGGCGGCCGACGCCGAATATCGACGCGGTGACGGGCGCCGTCCAGGCCAAGCTCCAGGGGCGGTGGCGAGGCCTGCACCGCCGCTAACCGCTTTCGTCCACCAGGACGTCGCCCAGGAGTTCACCGAAGTTCTCCGCCGTCGTCCGCGACCTGAGGGTCGAGCCGGCTCTGGCGGACGAGGCGAACCAGATCGGCCCCCTGGTGACAACGCGCTGCGCGTGACAAGATCAACGCCCTGGTGGACGGGGCGGTGGCCGAGGCGCCGTCGTTCGCCGAGTCCTCCTGGCCCCAGGGTCTCGGGGCGTTCATACCGGTGCGGGTCCTGACGAACGTCGCCCCCGACGCGGAGATCCTGCGCACCGAGATCTTCGGTCCCGTCGCTGATCGTCACCCGACGATGAGGGACGAGCTGTGACTGGATCAATGACACCGACTACGGGCTGTCGGGCTACGTCTTCTCCCGCGACCTCGGGTGGGCGCTGCGCCCGGCCGAGCGCATGGAGGTCGGGATGGTCGGCATCAACCGTGGGCTCGTGTCCGATCGCCGCCCCCTTCGGCGGCGTCAAGCAGTCCGGCATCGGGCGCGAGGGCGCGCGCGAGGGATCCCGTGAGTTCCAGGAGACTCAGTACTACTCGGTCGCCTGGAGTTGACGGGCCCGCCCCGGAGCAGCGCGTACGCGCGTGATCGAGTCGATGGTCGTCGAGCGTACGCTGGTGCCCCGGGCCGAGGCCGGGGGCACCAGCGCATCGACTGCTCAGGTCGTCAGCGGTTCAGGAGCCTTGCGGGTGGGCCTTCTGGACGGCCTCGAGCATCTCGAGGCCGAGTAGTCGTCCAGCCCGAAGGACGAGGGCGGCTGTACTGCACGCCGCCGGTCACCGGGGCCGCCGAGCTGAAGAGTCTCGTTGCTGGTGACGGCGGTCTTCGCGGTCTCAGTCGGCGGCGATGACCACCCAGTTCTCACCGGTCGGTCCGCCTGCACGTTCTCCGGGCGAGAGCTGGACGATGTCCTTGCGCTCGCCCATGGACTGGTCGCCCTTGACGCTCGTCGGGGACGGTGGCGATGGTGAAGCCCAGGTCATGAGGAGCTGGACCTGCGAGGGCCTCCTCGGTGAAGGCGTTGGCGCCCTTGGTGCCGTCCCCGGGGACGGTGAAGACCGACGTCTGACCCCTGCGGGACCGAGATGGCGCTCTCTGGCCTTCTCAGCCCTGGTGATGTGAGTCGCGATGACGGAGTCGGCCTTGGCCTGGCGACCCGGTGGCCTGGCCCAGGGTCTTGGTGACGTCCTGCCAGGGTGCGAGGCCAGTAGTCGATGACGAGGACCGGGACCTCGAGCTGGCGCAGGCTGTCGACCACCTTTGATGGCGCAGTCCTGCCCGTCTTGGCCACGATGATGAGTCGGGTTGTCGCCCGCCACCGTCTGGGCAGGTTGTCCTCGGAACCGTCGATGGCCTATGACCCCTTGTCGTGGCCTGCTTGGACCACTGGGTGAAGAAGCCGTTGTCGTCGGTCTTCTCGTCCTTCTTCTTGGCCGGCGTCGGGGCGACCACCGGGGCGTCGAGGGGCCAGGAGCGATCCGGTCAGCGTCACGGAGGTGGACACGATGCTCGGGCTCGGCTCTGATCTCGAGCGTCGACGCCGTCGTCCCCTTGATGGTGCACCGGCGGTGACCGTCGGGCCCGGAGGCTCCGGCCGAGGCGGCTGCCGGAGGCCGCCTGCGGAGCCGGCGGCCGTTGAGGCGGATGTCGAGCTGGAGCGAGCTGCGAGGCGCCAGCGGTGCTGCAGCACCAATGCGACACGGCGAGGGTCCCGTCTCCAGGCGGCTGGCGCGCCGCGAGGATGCGTTCATCTATCTGTGTTCCTTTCTGGTCCGTCCTGCTGGGAACGAGCAGTCGGGCTGGTTCCCTGCCGAGGCGGGATCGGCAGAGAGGCTGTGGGTGCGGGCGGATTGACGGAGTCAGCAGGAGCGGCGGGGTCGCAGCGGGGTCAGGGCCGGCCGAGCGTGACCGCGCCCAGGTGGCAGGAACCACCATGGGGTGCTGACCACCGGGTCGGAGATGACGGCCGCGTCCGAACCTCCTCGATGAGGTCCTCAGTGAGGATCGCGCGCGGGGAGCCGGTGGTGCGGACTCGACCGTCGTGCATGACGATCGATGTGCTCGCGCAGCGCGCCGCCTGGTTGAGGTCGTGCAGGACGGCTACCACCGTGCGGCCCGTCGGCGTTGAGACGGCGGCAAAGCTGGAGGATGTCGACCTGGTGAGCCAGGTCGAGGAAGGTGGTGGGCTCATCGAGCAGGATCGTCTCGGTGCCCCTGGGCCAGGGGCCAGGGGCGATCCATACGCGCCGGCGCTGTCCACCACTGAGCTCGTCGACGGCGCGGGTGGCCAGCTCGGTGACCCCACCATCTCCCATGGCCTCCTCGACGGCCGTCTGTCCTGCCCGCGACCACTGGCGGAACAGGCCTGGTGGGGAAGCGGCCGCGGGCCGCGGGTCGCGCACCAGCGGCATGCCGCCGGGCACGGTGGCGCTCTGGGGCAGACGACCCGGCGGGCCACCTCCTTGGTGCCCAGGCGCACGATGTCGGCGCCGTCGAGAGAACCACTCCCAGGCGGTCCGGTGCAGCCGCCGGGCGCGCAGCAGCGTGGACTTCCCGCAGGCGTTGGGCCCCGCGATGGCGGTGAAGACGCCGGCCGGGGATGTCGACCTCGAGGTCACGGGAGACCACGTGAGCGCTCGTAGGCGATGGTCGCGCCCCGGGGCGGCCAGGCGGAGGCCTCGGGCGGCCGGTCCGCGGCGCGGTCGTCTCAGCGGGGTCGTGGGGTGGTAGTGGGCCTGTCGGCATCGGTGTCACGGGATCTCCTTCCGCGCGCCGCCACGGTCAGCGCCACCATGAGTGGAGCCGCCGACGGCGTTGGTCACCACGCTCACGGGCATCGACTCGAGCACCAGCTGGCTGGAGCAGGTCGGCGCGCGCCAGCAGGAGGCTCCGGTCAGGCCGCACACCAGCAGCGGGGGACTGCGGAGAGCCGGTGAGGAAGCGAGGCCAGGTGGGGACGCCACGAGGGGCCACAGAAGCCGATGGGGCCCTGGCCGCCATCGTCACCACCGCCACCAGCACGGTGCCCAGCAGGATGAGGACGGCGCTGGCCCGGCGGGTGGGGCTGCCCAGGATGGTGGCCACCTGCTCCCCAGGGACAGGACCCGCAGGTGCCGGGCAGGCCAGCAGGGTGAGGGCCACGACCCCGACGGCCAGGCAGGTCGGGGCCACCACCGGCCACCGAGGCGGCTCGAGGGTGCCGGTGATGGCCTTGAGGGGCGCAGGCCCTCGTCGTCGTCGACCCGCTACCAGCAGCCAGCGGTTGACGAGACGAGCATCGAGCTGATGGCGATCCCACCAGGATAGAAAGCGCAGCCCGGTGAACCCGCCGCGCAGCAGAGACGAGGTAGGTCACCGCCCCCACGGCGGCCCGCCGATGAAGGAGGCCAGGGAGGCGGACAGCATGGAGCCGGGCAGGAGCGATGGACGCTGACCAGGATCCCGGTCTGCGCGCCCGTGCTGAAGCCGATGAGGATCGGGCGAGCCCAGGGGTTGCAGGTGATGGTCTGGAAGACGGCCCCGGCCACGCCCCAGGGCCAGGCCGCCACGAGCTCTAGCACGATCCGGGGCGGCTCCACTGCACGACGACGACCTGGACGATCCTGCGCCCCTGCCCTGGAGCGCGTCGATGACCTCCGGCGTGGAGACGGTGAACTTTCCAGGCGCAGGGCGACCACGGCCACCGCGAGGCTGAGCGCCAGCAGCATGAGGCCGACGATGACGTGGCTCGGTGATGAGCGCCGACCAGCGGCCCACGACGATCCACAGGCGTCCGGCGTCGGTCCCCACGTGGAGGCCGCGGCGCGGGCCACGGAGGCGGCGCGGGAGCCAGCGGGGCCGCGGTGCGGTTCAGGCTGCCTCCGCATGGGGCCCGGTCCTTCGTCGCAGCACCGCTGAGCAGCAGGACGGGCGAACCGACGAAGGCCGTCAGCAGGCCGACCTGCATCTCGCCAGGGGCGGGCCAGGACGCGGCCCAGGACGTCGGCGGCCAGGACGACGACAGAGGGCCGCCCAGTGCGCACAGGGCCACGTCAGCCCGGTGCGGGTCCCATGAGCCAGGAGGCCCATCAGCGGGCGCCATGAGCCCGACGAGACTCGATGGGGCCGGCCACTGTGGTGGCGGCGGCGCACAGGAGCGTGATGACCGTGAGGCTCAGGCCCCTGCGAGGCCGACCCGGGTGCCCAGGGGCGGCGGCGACGTCGTCGCCCAGGGCGATGTTGTCCAGGGCCCCGGGCCAGAAGGAGGGCACGACGGTCCCCAGCACCACGAGGGCCGTCATCGGGCAGCAGGGGATGTCGGTGCGAGGTCGAGGGAGCCGATCTCCCAGCCGATGAAGGTGCGGAACTGGGTTCGGCGTCGTCCGCGACGCCGCGGATGACCGTCCCCCGGCGAAGGGCCGAGAGGCGACACCGATGAGCACCAGGCGTACCGGCGAGGAGCTCGGAGGCGCCGATCATGCCGATGATCTGCACGAGTGCGGTCGCACCAGGGCTCCTGCCGCCGGGGCCAGCTGGTCGGGGACCGCGAGCTCGCCGAGCGCGGCGGTTCCCAGGATGATGCCCAGCGAGGCGCCGGCGTTGACGCCGAGCAGCCCGGGCTCCCGCCAGGGGTTGCGGGTGACGACCTGCATGACCCGCGCCGGCCACCGCCAGGGCAGTCGACGAGCACGCCGATGATGGTGCGCTGCACGCGCAGGACGTTGATGTTGTAGCTGACGTTGGAGGCTCCGGGTGGAGCAGGTAGTGGACGACCTGGTCGGCGGGGATCCGGGAGGAGCCGATGAACAGGGAGGCCAAGACGCGCGGCCAGCAGCACGGCGGCGGCCAGGAGGATGGCCGGGCGCCGCAGGGGGGCTCAGGCGGGGCGGGCCGTCTGCCTGTCCGTCCCGATCCCGAGTGCGGGGACGGGGAACGAGCGCCGTCTCCGATGACCTCGTTCGCCATCAGGCCTCCCCATACCTACTACAAAGGCAACCTAACCTATAAGGGTGCGGTCAACGTCTGTCAAACGCGGTCCGACCTGTCGGTTTGATGGCCAAAGCGCCTGCGCCAGTCGCCAGAACCCTGCACGGCGCTCCTCCCACCGCCCGAGCAGGGACCGCGTATCTCCTCCTCACGGGTACCGTGCGTGTATACCTCAGCGGTGTATAGTCGCGAGCATGAATCGAACTCACTCTTCTCCGGTCTGCTCAGCGCCGGGCGGGCACGGATACGACCTCAAGCGCTCCTGGGACCACTGGTTCGCCGCCTCCAAGCCGCTGGCCTACGGCCAGGTCTACGCCACGCTCGCGCCCGTCTCGTGCGCGATGGGCTCATCACCCAGGTCGAGACCGAGCCCGGCTCCGGCCCCGAGCGCAAGCGCTACGAGGTCACCGACGCCGGGCGCCAGAGCGTCGAGCAGTGGCTCCTGACCCCCGTCACCTGCCGGCGATGTCAGGCCGACATCTTCGTTAAGACCATCATCGCCCTCATGTACTCGACGACGACGCGGGCGCCTCCTCGACCTTCAGCGCGCCGAGCACATGGCGCGCATGCGCGAGCTGACCCGGCTCAGCAGGCGGTGACCTGCGCACGGTGCTCCTGGCCGACCGCCCTGTTCCACATCGGGCCGACCTGCGCTGGATGGAGACCACTGCGGCCCGCTTGGGCGAGCTGCGGGAGGAGGTGCGCTCATGGGCGCCACCACTCGCCAGCCGGCCAGACGGCCATTCGCACAGCCACCGGCGTCAATTCCGCTCCTGAACGGGCGAGGCGCACCCGCGGGCGGGGTCATCATGCGCGCCCGCGACGGAATGAGCTTCGGGCAGACCCGCGCGCTGCGCGGCGTCGACCTGAACCTCCTGACCGGTGAGGTCCTGGCCGTCACCGGCCGTCGGGCTCGGGCAAGTCCCACCTCCTGCACGTCATGGCCGGGGTGCTCGTGCCCGACACCGGAAGCGTCGGCTACCACGGTGGAAGGCGTTCGGGGGCGTCTCGGCGCGGTCCGCCGAGGACATCTCGATGAACATCGCGGCCTGGACGAGGCCGCCGCAGCCTGCGCCTGAACGAGTTCGGCTTCATCTTCCAGTTCGGCCAGCTCGCCGGATCTCCGCCCTGGACGCACCATCCCTGCTCCTGGCCGGCGCCCGCGCCGAGAGGCGCTCACCGGGCCCGCGAGACCCTGGGCGAGCTTGGCCTGACGAGCACACCTGGACAAGCGGCCCGGCCAGCTCTCGGGCGGGCAGGCCCAGCGGGCCCGTCGTCGCTTGGCACTGGTGACGGTCCGCGCATCCTCTTCGCCGACAGGCCCACCGGCTCCTGGACTCCCCTGGCCGCCGAGCGGACCATGGAGTGCTGGCCTCAGTGCGCTCACGCTCCAGCCTGGTCATCACCACGATGCGCGCATCGCCGCCTACGCCGACCGGAGGTCACCGTCGCGACAGCCGCATCGGCCCCAGGACCATGCAGACCGGATCCGGCGAGCAAGCTTTGGCACGCCGCCACCGGGGAGCCCGTCATGACCCGCATCGCCCTGACCCTGCTCGTCGCCAGCGACCGCTCCGCCCGGCGCCGTCTGGCCGGGATCGTCGCCGGAGTCATGGTGGGGTGGCACTGTTCCTGCTGGCCGCCGAGGTTCCCCGACGCAGCATGCGCTCCAGCTGGAGCCTCCATCGCCCTCCTGCCCGGCATCTCCGAGCAGTCGAACCACACGGTACTCCAGCCCGACCACGTCCTGACCGGTGACGACTGGCCGTCGCCAACGGCCTCGACACGGTGGGCGACGAACCGATCACGGTTCGCCAGGGGTGGCCCTGCCGAGTCGGGCGCCACCTCGGTGGTCCCGGGCTCCGACGTCGTACCGAAGCGGGGCGGTACCTCGCCTCACCGGCCTGGCCGAGCGCATCGCCTCCCTTCCGCCGATCGGCTCGGTGACCGCTATATGGCGAAGCAGGTGGGCGTCCTTGGACCCGACGCCGTCGAGGCCCGGACTCGTTGGTGGCGTCGTCGGAACGGACCTGGGGTTCGTGGCCTCCTCCCGGTCGTTCATCCCTCCCAGGTGGTGCCTCCTTGGGGCGTCCTACGGAAGCAGGCGTATCGGTCGCGATGCTCATCGGCGCTATCGCGGTCCTTGTGCCGCGCTGCTGCTCGTCGGGATCGTCACCGACATGGGCTTGCGGCGCGCGGCGGGCGGCGCTTCGCCATGCGCTTCATCGGGGCCTTCCCGGGTGGCCGCACCGCGGCCCTGGAGGTCGGGGCCACCACCTTCGTCAGCGCCCTGGCGGGCGTGGCTCTGGTCTATGGTTCCCGTGGCCGTTCAGATCACGGGGTCAGGCAGCTACCGCTCGACCTGCTGCGTCGCGGTCGTGCGGTCCTCGCCGTAGCCGTCACCACGGCGGGGCGGCGGCCGTGTGCCTGGTGGCGCGCGCGACGGTGGACGTCGGCCTTGGGCGGGTCCGGGGGCTGTGAGCGCCGGCCCTCCTCCGCGCTGGCGCCGTGATCCTCAGGTTGGCGGGGCTGGCGACGACTGGCGTGTGGCCGCCGGGGCACGCGGTGATCTACCTGCTGCCTCTTCCTGCGATGCTTGGGCTGTTGTGGGCCGGCCCGGTTCTGACCTGGTGGGTGGCGCGGGCGGAGGCGCTGGCCGCTCGGCGCAGGTCATCGGCTGTGGATCCTGCTTTTGGGCGGTCTTCGTGGCGGCGTCGTCATCGCCGTCTACGCGCCGTGGCGGTCTGTCGCCATAACGGTCGCGCAGGCACCCGGCATCTTTCAAAACGGTTGTGCACCTGGCCCCTCGACGCTCGAGCCATCACGGTCGCGACGAGACCACCTGGAGAGCGCCGTCGGCTAACACCGTCCCCGGCGTGACGGCAGGTGGCGGTAGGACGGATCAGTGGGGACTCTCGGGCGGGAGGGCGGTATCCTCGGGCCGACAGAGCTGGAGGCCTCGGGAGCGCATGTGAGCGCCGACGGCGCAGTGACATCAGCACCCGTTGGCTGTGCGAGACGCGTCCGCCTCGCCGTCGCCGGTCGGCGCCGAGGAACTGGCGTACCGTGAGCAGGGTCGCCCGTCATCATCGTAGGCACCGGCCCGGCAGCCAGCGCCGTCAGGCCAGACCGCACTCGTCCTCAATCTTTGGCTGGGCTCCTCCCCGTCCTCTTGGCTCGATCAAGCATTCAGGCCAACGATGGAGAACCAGTTCGCTTGGCTCGGCTATATCGCGTCATCATCGCCGCGGGGATCTCACGGTGTCGCTCGGGGGTCTCGACGGTGGCGGCGCTGCTGGGACGCCAGCGGGTCAGTGGTCTGCTGCGCCTGGTGGTGTGCCTGCGGCGACGCTGCGCTGCTGGTCTCCTGCAGGACGTGCCGCCGGCGGCGGCGGCTGGTGATGAGCATCGGCCTGGGATGGCTGTTCGCGTGGTCGCTGGTCGGAGGGGTATCGGGCCGCCACATCAGCTGGCGGACGGTGGCTACTGGCTGGTGCTGGGGGTCTGTCTGTCACTGTTGGTGGCGATCCTGGTCAGTGCCTGCCCGCTACGGCTGGCGACGGTCTTGTTGACTTTCACCGTCCGATTCGAAATAACGGCAGTAGTGTCGAATCTGTGTCGAGGTTAGAGCATCCCCTGCCACCAACGACACGAACCGCAAATGATGCAGTTTCCTTTCGCCGACTGGACTCAATCTCGGGCCTTTGTAGCAGATGGACATAAGTCCCTTTTCTTCGCCCTCGTTACCGGGAGAACAGTTCGACGGCCGCCACCGCCCGTTGAATGACTTCTTCGCCCTCGGGCACTGGGAGAACGACCCCCGGTTGCCCTGGGTCGATCTGAAGGATAGAACGGGACCATGCGTCAAACGGACCGACGCCGCCTCGAACGCTCCTCCGCGCCCTCGCATTACGCCGGTCCTCAAAGGCACCGGAGCTCAGCCGTCTGCGGAACGGTGAGGCGGACGAGCTGGCCGCCGGTGAGATGGTGGAGGACCTGCAGCTGGCTGGGGCGGACCTGAGCGGTACGGACCTGTCTGCGATCAGTCTGCTGGGCTGCGGCTCTCGGAGGTCTTCTGGGCGACACCGATCTGTCCGCAGCGCGGTTGGTCGACTGCCGCCTGAAGCGCCTGAGCTCCACCACCTTCAGCCCGCGCCCACGCGCGGCGCACCGTAGACTCACCGGCTCGCGCATCGGTGCCTGGGAGCTCTACGACGCCGATATCGAGTCCCTCCTCATCGAGGACTGCCTCAGCCATGGCCTCGCCCGGCACCGGCATGTGCGACGTCCTCATCCGGGCACCCGGATCGACGAGCTGGACCTGAGCGGCGTTGAGGCTCAGCGGGTCCGTTTCGACGACTGCCGGGTGGGCACGCTGCGTCTGCGCGGTGGGAGCCTGAGCGACGTCGACCTGCGGGGCTGGAGATGAGCAGTCGACGGCGTCGACTCCCTGGCCGGGACCACGATCAGCGGGGCAACTCACCGGGAAGCTCGCGCCCCGCTCATGGCCGCCACCTGGGGCTGCGGGTCGGGGAACGGTCAAGCCAGCGCCCAGAGCGCCCCCAAGACGGACGGGGACGGACACATGGCACCACTGACATCTGATGACGTCCTCAGCAGTGATTCCAGGTCTCATCGTTCAGGGGCTGTGGGACGAGGTCGACGAGGTTCCTCGACAGTGACCACCACGCTGCAGGGACTCGAGGTGCCTCGGAACGGGACAGGAACGACTACCGGTTCCTCATCAAAGGACGGAATACTTCTGACCTCCCAGGACGTCAGGAACATTCGGTTCAAAGACATCCGGATTCCAGCAATACGTAACTGA
>BNJS01002651.1_pt1 | contig 91949 bp, 151 predicted proteins | sample 8540461 | NCBI WGS metagenome assembly BNJS01 (sample SAMD00202454, study PRJDB9452) | human saliva metagenome | isolation source: human saliva | place: Japan | reverse complement strand
CCTGCGCATGACGGGGCATTCAGGCGCCCCTGGATCGCCGTGGCGGGCATCAACCCGCACGCGGGCGAGGATGGGCTGCTGGGGACGAGGATCGGGTGATCGGCCCCTGCGGTGCAGGGCCCGCGCGCAGACGATGCGAGTGGTCCCGGCGGACACGGTGTTCATGCGGGCAAGGGCTTGCCGAGTTCGATGTGGTGATTGCCACCAGCCACGATCAGGGGCCGATCCCGTGAAGCATCTGGGGGTGGATGAGGGGGTGAACCTGACGGTGGGTGCCCTCGTCGAACGAGTCCGACCACGGTACGGCCTTTCGACATCGCCGGCAAGGGCATTTGCTGCAGCCGAACAGCCTGCTGGCGGCTACGCGGATGTGCCGAGCGCTGTCGGGAAAGCCCGAGGCACGAGACTGATCACGAGAAAGCGGGAAAGGGCGTGAAAGCGGGCCGAGGTTGTACCCCAAAGCAAATCTGATGCCCAGCCAAGTCTGACGCTCGGCCAAGTCTCAGCCTGGCTTGCCGCCCGCAGCGGGTTCCCGGATGCCAATCGATCGGATCCCAGCAAAACGCCCGAAGGGAGTCATCGACTCGATCGGGCGTTTCTTTCATCTCCTTCAGGTTTTCAGGCCTTCAGAGATAGTACGCCGACTTCAGGCTTTGTCCAGCCGCTCTTCCAGCCTTGCGCGTCACGCAGGGTGGTGGGCAGGCGCAGGCGCTCGAGTTCGTCGTGGTGCTTGAACTCGGCACGGACTTCTTCGGGCTTGATGGCGATGACCTTCTCGAAGTCGGCTTCGCTGAAGTCCAGACCTTCCCAGCGCAGGTCCGTGTACTTCGGCGAGGTGCCGAGGACGTGCTCGGTGCCGCCCTGAGCCTTCGCCTTCGATGCGGTCCAGCATCCACTCAGCACGCGCATGTTGTTCCGAAACCGGGCCAGATGAAGTGGCCGGTCGTCGGTACGGAACCAGTTGACGTTGAAGATCGGCAGACCTGGCACGCGGGCCTTCCAGCCACCTCGCCCAGGTTGAGCCAGTGCTGGAAGTAGTCGCCCATGTTGTAGCCGCAGAAGGGCAGCATGGCGAACGGGTCGCGGCGCACCACGCCCTGTTTGCCGCCGGCGGCTGCGGTGGTCTGCGAGCCCATGGTGGCGCCAGGTAGAACGCCTTCGGCCCTAGCTGCTGACCTGGGTGACCAGCGGGATGGTGTCGAGCGGCCACCGAAGATGGAAAGGCATCCAGCGGCATCGCCGGCAGGATCATCCCAGGCGGGATCGACAGCCGGGTTGTTGGTGGCGGGCACAGTGAAGCGCGAGTTGGCGTGGGCTGCCTGCGGCCGTCCTTGCCGCGGTCAGCCGGGGTCCAGTGCCTTGCCGGTCGATCAGGTGTGCCGGCGGCTCGCTCGAGCCTTCCACCACACGCCGCGCGTCGGTCAGCGCGACGTTGGTGAACAGCAACGTTCTTGTCGAGTGCTGCCATGCAGTTGGGGTTGCTCTTGGCGTTGGTACCCGGGGCCACGCCGAAGTAGCCGGCTTCGGGGTTGACACAGCAGGCGGTCGTTGGCGTCGGGCTTTGATCCAGGCGATGTCATCGCTCACCGTGCGGGTGACTTTCAGCCCTCGAAGCCCTGGCGGGAATCACGCATGGCGAAGTTGACTTCGCTGCAGGCCGACGGGAAGTGCGCTGCCACGTGGTACTTCTTTGCCTTCGGGCGAGGTGACGCCCAGGATGAGCATGTGTCGGCAGCCAGCCGGGTTGGCCGTCGCGTTTCCGGCATGACCCATCGACGCAGGCGATGCGCAGCGCCAGGCACTTTCTTTACCCAGCAGGCGTTGCCGCCGTAGCCGGAACCGTAGGACCAGCATCTCGCGGGTCCGGGAAGTGGACGATGTACTGGCGTTGCAGAGGCCAGGGAACCTCTGGACACCTTGAGCAGCGCATGCCGACTGCGACGGCGGGCACGAAGGCGCTGTCAGCACCTCAGCACGTCCCACACGGGCTGCCTCGCAGGGTCATGATGCGCATGTTGCCACCACGTAGAGGCGAATCAGTCAGCTCGATGCCGATCTGCGAGATCTCGACCCAGCGGTCCTGGAGAGGCACGACTACATGGTGTGGCCCTGCGCACGGCCTTGAAGACTGCTGAGCGTGGCGCATCTTGGCCGGTTCAACCCAGTTGTTGGTCGGGCGGCGTCGATTTCCTTCTCGCCGCAGATGACGTGCGGGTCTTCTGACTCGAGCCACGTCGGACGGGTCGGCGGGCAGAGGAACGAGCCGCGCTGGCGCGGGTTGAGCTTGATGAGCGTGCGCGATCGACCATCCGCTGACAGCTTGTCGAACTCTTCCTGGCTGCCATCGACCCAGACCACCTGGGCGGGCTCGGTCAGCTCGACGATCTGTCGAACCCAATCGACGACGCCGGTATGCCGCACTTCAGGCGGGACATTGCCGATATCGACTGCCGCCGATGTCTTCGCCGCGAATTCTTTGCTTGAGTTGAAAAAACACCAGAAGCGGGTTCGCGGTGAACGGCGGTCGGTCTCCTGGCAGCTGCCATCATCCGGGGCCATGCCCTCGAAGAAGGGGACACTTGCCGGCGCCTTGGCGCACCGGGCAGGCACCGGAATCTGACTGACCGCAGACTCGTTCACGGACACTTCCAGAGCGTGCTATGAACTCGCAGGCTGGGCGCATAGCGCGCGCGGGAAGACACGATTTTTCTCACTTATGATCCTATGCCTTTGCGGTCGCCAACGGTCCCGGCAGCGAAAGCAGGAAAACGTTCCGGCAGGCGACAGGAAAAAGGGCAGCTCTCCACCGCGCCGTGACAAGGGCCACGGTGGGGCAGAGGCTGACACGGTTTTCTGTGCGTTAGCTGAACGTTTTACTATGGCGGTAACTGACCGTATGCCTGGATGGGGTGGAAAGGAAGAGGAGTTCCGCGCAGGCCGCTGTGCGCGATGGGGGCGAGGCTCGAGAGATGACGACCAGTCTGCCTGAACAGCTCGTGAGCCTCGTCTGGTGCTTTCCTGAAGTCGACCGCCGTGGACGCGGTATGGGGGCTGGCGGCACGAAAACAGTGGCGTGCGAGGCTAATGGAAACTCGGATGGCGGCACAGGACCCATCAGGTGGAATCGCAGTGATTGGTCTAGGGGCTGGACGGGGCCGGCGAAACATTTCTGACAGAACGGACCCCTGCGCATCGAGGGGATTCTGACGCCCTGGGCAGGCTTCACGCGGCCCGACTTCCATCGACGCTTTCGTCCCCCAGCATCGGTTTGAATAACGCCCGCCCGCAGGGAGGGCGCCCAGGTGTCTCGAATCCCTTGAATACACAAAGAGTGTGCGCTACTTTTTGGTTGCCATCGCTGCCGCAAAGGCGCGATGGCGCATCTGTGCATAGAGGGAGTTTCGTCGACGGACAAGCAATCTGAGCGCCGGTTCCAGACAGGGTAGCGGAAGAACATCGTGGGCATCGGTTCTGCCGGGGGCACCGAGGGGTGCCGGGCTGTGAGCCGATCCAGGCAGGCCGTGGCATCAGTCGACCATCAAGGGTGGTCAACCCGCCCGTGGTCCGGGCATCCAGTGTGATCTTCGAGTCGGTGCAGGCGGCCATCGAGGCTGGTCGGCGCACGGACCGGGGCGAGCTGCACCATTCCACCTACGCCACCGCCGGCACCGAGACCACCTATGCGCTGATGGATGCCGTGGCCGAGCTGGAAGGGGCGCCCCACGCCGTGCGAGCTGCGCTGATGCCTTCCGGCCTGGCTGCTATCTCTACCGTGATGTGGGCGTTCACTTCGCCAGGTGATGAGATCCTGATGAGCGATTCGGTCTACGGGCCGGCACGCACCTTTGCCGATACGCTGCTGGCCAAGTTCGGGGTGCGCACCATCTACTTCGATCCGCTGGCCACACCCGAGGATCTGGAGAAGTTGGCAAGCGCTCACACCCGGATGGTCTATCTGGAGAGCCCGGGTAGCTACACCTTCGAGATCCAGGATGTGCCGGCCATCTGCGCCTGGGCGCGCCAGCGCGGCATCCTGACCGCCATCGACAATACCTATGCCTCGCCCCGATTGGCGCGGCCGTTCGACTGGGGCGTGGACATCTCCATCCCGGCGCTGACCAAGTACTGGTGTGGCCACGCCGACGTGCTGATGGGCGCCGCGGTGGTGCGCGAGCCGTTGTGGCAGCAGCTGTGGACGACGGTGCGGCAGCTGGGCATCTGCGTGGGCGGTGACGATGCCTGGCTGGTCCTGCGGGGCATCCGCACGGTCGATGCGCGACTGCGCATGCACGAGCAGACGGCACTGGCGGTGGCCCGCTGGCTGGAGACGCAGCCGGATGTGGTCCGGGTGCTGCACCCCGGGCTGGAGAGCCATCCGCAACATGCGCTCTTCAAGCGCGACTTCCTGGGCAGCAACGGGCTCTTTGCCTTCGAGCTGAAGCAGCCGATGTCCCCGGCCGCGATCACGGCGCTGTGCAATGGACGGCGTCATTTTGCGCTGGGCTTCGTGGGGCGGCTTCGAGAGCCTGATCATGCCTGCGCACCTGGACGGCTGCCGCAGCGTCCAGCCCTGGAAAGGGGGGCAGCTGATCCGCATCCACTGCGGGCTGGAGCCGGCCGAGGCGCTGATCGCCGACCTGGATGAAGGCCTGAAGGCCATGCGGGCGGCCAACGCGTCCTGAGACGGTGGTGGCGTCCAGCGACGCCTCGTGCGCAGCCAGGAAGGCCGGGATGGAGGCGGTGCTTGCCGCTCATCCCCGGCCTGTTGTTTTTCGTCGGGACGCACCTGCCTCCCATGCCAACTATTTACACGCGAGCGCCGGATAAATTGACGATAATCCTCGGAACGATCCCGGTGCGTCCGGCTGGCCTGCGGGCCGTCGAAGGCGACAGCGGCGGACCGGTCCAGGAACTGCGCTGGTCAGCGCTCCGCAGGGGCGCCCGGATCGGCCAATCACGAACGAGTCAGTGCTTACTTACGGGGTAAACTCGATGACAACGCCTTCTGGTCTGCTTCCCATTGACCAATCGATCAACCAGGATCTGGACGACCTGATCCGCAAGGCCCGTCCGCAGTTCGAGGCGCTGGCTGGCAACCATAGCGTGGCTGACTGGGGGCGCTGGCTTCCTGGGCTACTACCTGGTGCTGTCGATGGCCACTGGAACAAGAAGACGGCTGCGCCCGGCAAGAAGATCCGCCTGACGGTGCTGGACAACCATGTGCGTGGCGTGCCGGCCTGGCTGGAAGGCGCGAAGTCGGAAGAGATCACGCTGCGCAAGCATGACGTGACGCACCCGATCCCGACCGATCTGGAGCCGGCCAACTTCATCATCCACGCGGCTTCCATCGCCTCGCCGATGTACTACCGCAAGTATCCGCTGGAGACCATCGACGCCAACGTCAATGGCCTGCGCCTGATGCTGGACTACGCCGCCGAGCGCAACCAGAAGGAACCGGGCTCGATGAAGGGCTTCCTGTTCTTCTCCACCAGCGAGATCTCACGGCGACCTGACGCCCGACGCCATCCCCACGCCCGAGACCTATCGCGGCCTGGTGTCGTGCACCGGCCCGCGTGCCTGCTATGACGAGTCCAAGCGGGTGGGCGAGACGCTATGCGTGCTGTATGCCCAGAACAAGGGTGTGCCTGTTTCGCAGGCACGGCCGTTCAACAACTATGGCCCGGGCCTGAAGATCACCGACGGCCGTGTGCTGCCCGACTTCGCCCGCGACGTGCTGGCCGGCCGCGACATCGTGATGCTGTCCGACGGTTCGCCGACCCGCACCTTCTGCTACATCACCGACGCCCTGTCGGGCTACCTGCGCGTGCTGGTCAACGGCCGCCGGGGCGAGCCCTACAACATCGGCATCGAGACGCCCGAGATCACCATGCGCGAGCTGGCCGAGCGGGTGCAGAAGCTGGCGAAGGAACTGTGGGGCTACGGAAGGCAAAGGTCATTCACAAGCTGTCCAGCGAGGGTGAGGTCTATCTGAAGGACAACCCCAACCGGCGCTGCCCGATCATCACCAAGGCACGCACCGAGCTGGGCTATGCGCCGGAGGTGGATGTGGACACGGGTCTGCGCCGCATCCTCAACTGGTATTACTTCAATCGTGATGCAGAGGCTGCATGATGAAACTGTGTGGTGGGAACCGGCTACGTCGGTCTGGTGTCGGGAACGTGCCTGGCTTCGGTCGGGCACGAGGTGGCCTGCGTCGACGTGGATGCAGCCAAGGTCGAGCGCATCAATCGGGGTGAGCCGCCGATCCATGAGGACGGTCTGGAAGCACTGCTGAAGGCCAACGTCGGTACACGTCTGCGAGCGACCACTTCGCTGGCAGACGCGATGGATGGCGCCGATGTCGCCCTGATCTGCGTGGGTACGCCCTTTGATGGCAAGACCATCGACCTGAGCTACGTGCTGCAGGTCTCGCGCGAGATCGGCAAGGTGCTGAAGGATCAGGCCGCAGCCGCGAAAGCCGCCGGCAAGCAGCCGCATTACTGCGTGGTGACGGTCAAGAGCACGGTGGTGCCGGGCACGACCGACACGGTGGTGCGCAAGGCCATCGAGGAAGCCTCGGGTCTGGCTGGCCGGCAAGGACTTCGGCCTGGGCATGAACCCCGAGTTCTTGGCCGAAGGCGTGGCCGTGAAGGACTTCCAGGAACCGGACCGTATCGTGGTGGGCGGCATTGATGCGCGCAGCACGGCGCAGCTGGCCGAGATGTACGCGATGTTCCGGAACACGCCGATCATCCAGACTACGCCGCGCACGGCCGAGATGATCAAGTACACCTCCAATGCCTTCATGGCCACGATGATCTCGTTCTCGAACGAGATCGCGCGGATCTGCGACGGCATTGGTGAACTGGATGCGCCGAGGTGTTCAAGGGCCTGCACCTGATGAAGCACCTGATCTACCGTGACGGCGAAGGCAAGCTGAAGACGGCGGGTGCACTCTCCTTCCTGTGGGCGGGCTGCGGCTTTGGCGGCAGCTGCTTCCCGAAGGACGTGAAGGCCATCACGGCGCATGCCCAGCACCGTGGCGTGGACACGCCGATGCTGGATGCGGTGCTCTCGACCAACAAGACGCAGCCCGAGCAGATGCTGCGCCTGTTGAAGGAGCAGGTGGGCAACGACCTGAAGGGCAAGCGCGTGACCGTACTGGGCGTGGCCTTCTAGCCGGGTACCGACGACGTGCGCGAATCGCCGGCACTGCCGATCATCGCTGCGCTGGTGAAGGAAGGCGCGAAAGTGACCGCTCACGATCCGATCGCGGTTCAGACCGGCAAGAAGGCGCTGGCGGACTTCGGCGTCCCGGAAAGTGCCTATCAGTTCCAGCCCAAGCTGGATGATGCCCTGGCGCAGGCCGAGGCCGTGCTGCTGGTGACGAGCTGGCCCGACTACAAGGCCGTGCCGGAGCTGCAGCAGAAGGCGGGTCGCACTGCGGTTCCGCTGATCGATGGTCGTCGCTACATTGCACGCGACGCGCTGCCGGCATACAGCGGCATCGGCCTGTCGGTGAGCGCTCACTGACGGGAATGTTCTGAAGCAGCGGGGAATGCTGCTTCGGAATGTCCTGAAGGCCAGGTGGTCTGCCTGCGGTTTTCAGCCAGGGCACTTCGTCTGCGGATGAAGTGCTGACACAGGCGGCTTCGATCGGGCGGCAGGTGTCTCTGGATGCCTGCCGCTATGGCAGGGGATGAGCAGATCAGTCTGTCAGGCCCAACACGCTCTCAAAGACCTGTGCCACAGATGAGGTCTCCCTGAGTGCCCCATTGCGCGATGGCCGCGTCCAATGTGTCGGGAGCTTCCATGGAAAGCGAGAGGTGTGCGAGGCTCAATAGGGAGGGGCAACGAATGAGCGGTTCCCCGTGGGGGTGCCTTGAGCGGCCAAAACTGAAACAGCCCACTGGCAGGCCAGTGGGCTGTCGGAAGTGATCGGCCCATGGCCCTGAACAGGCGACGGCCGGGAGCGCGGGATCAGGCCGCGTCTTCTTCCGGATTGCGCACGACCAGCAGGTCAATCTTGGCGTTGCTGATGAGGCGGCGGGTGGCGCTGCCCAGCAGCAGGGCGCTGAGGCCGCCGCGACCGTGGGAGGCAACGACGATCACGTCAGCTTTCTTGTCGTGGGCGATCTTGATGATGCCGTCGGCGGGCTCATCGGCGATCTCGAAGCCGGTCTCATACTGCAGCCCGGCCGCCTTGGCCTTGGCGCATGCCTGGTCGAGGATCTCCTGGCCGCTGGCGCGCACTTTCTCGTCGTGCTCGTTGGCGGTGAGGTAGTTGTTGGGCACCAGATCGCCGGCGTAGAGGGGCGGTGCATACGGCGCACCGACGGTGGCGATGATCACGGAGGCTTTCAGGGAAGTGGCCAGGTTGATGCCAGTATCGACGGCCCGTTCGGACAGGGGGGAACCATCCGTGGCGATGAGAACGCGGTTGTACATGAGACAGGTCTCCTTTCGAGAGGCAGGCCAAGGCACGGGCTGCCCGGCCCAGTGGGATCCTGTTTCAAGGATAGACCAGAACGCGACGGAGGGGGGCGCTTGACCCCGCAAGAAGTGCAACCTGTTGCGTCAGGTTAAATCGGAGCGATATAAACCGGCGTCTAGGGGGTGTCGCGGGCGCTCAGAGTCGTGTCTGGCCAAGGTCAGGAGAGGGCGTCAGCGTCCAGGCGGCGAGATTTCAGGCCGGAATGTTCAGGCCGGCAGGGGCAGGCTGGAATCGGGTATCGGTGTGCAGGCGGGCGCGCAGGTCGGCGGCGCTGAGCGGGGCAGAACAGGTTGCCCCTGCAGGGTGCAGTCGGGCAGGTTCTGCTGGATGCACGCGAACTCGTCAGGACGCTCGATGCCCTCGGCCACGGCTTCCAGCCTGAGGCCCTGGCCAGCGCCAGGATGGCGTTCATGATGGCAGCGGGAGACGGCCTGCTGGGCAGCCCCTGAATGAAGCTGCGGTCGATCTTGATCTCGTCGAACGGCAGGGTGTGCAGGTAGAGGACGAGTAGCCGGTGCCGAAGTCGTCCAGCGACAGTTTCAGGCCCAGTTGCTGAGCTGGGTGATGAGGCAGCGGGCCTGGTCGCCGCTTTCGATGAGCAGCGTCTCGGTCAGTTCCAGGATGAGCTGTTCGGGGGGCAGGCCGCTGTCTTGCAGGGCTTGGCGCACCGTGTCGACCAGATTGCCGCGCTGGGTCTGGGCGGCCGAGACGTTGACGGCCATTTTGAGGGGCGGCAGGCCTTCGTCCAGCCAGGCGCGGCCTGTCGGCGAGGCTTCGTTCAGGGCCCAGGCGCCGATCTCGGCAATGAGTCCGCTGCGCTCGGCGATGGGCACGAAGTGTTCGGGCAGGATGAGGCCAAGTTCGCGGTGATGCCAGCGGATGAGGGCTTCGACACCGGTGATCTGCAGGGTGCGACTGCAGATCTTGGGCTGATAGAAAAGGCGCAGTTCCTGGTGACGGATGGCGTGGCGTAGGTGGTTCTCCAGCGTCAGCGAATCCAGGCGTGCCTGTTTCTGGGTGGGATCGAAATACTCGATGCGATGGCCGCCGCGACAGCGTGCACAGAGCCATGGCCGCTCGGCATGGCGGGTGAGCTGTGGTCGGTGGCGAGATCGAAGACGGCCATGCCCACGCTGGCCGAGATGAAGAGCTCCTTTGCCCTCGATGTGCAGCGGAGTGCCCAGGATCCGTTGCAGCTCGTCCATGCAGGCCGTGTGCTCGGGGTCACCGCGGCTGGGCAGCAGGCCACGAAGCGGTCGGCGCCAGTACGCGCCAGCCAGGGGCTCGTGGTGCGAAGGCGGCGGCGACGCTCGGGGCCGGTGTGGCGGCTGACCAGATCGTCCAGCCGCTGGCTGACGGCTTTCAGGAAGGCATCGCCAATGGCGTGACCCAGACCGTCGTTGAGCTGCCGGAAGCGATCCAGGTCCAGCAGCATGAGCGTGCAGGCGCGGGGCGTGGAACGCAGCACGGATTCCAGTCGGCGCATGAAGCCGGTGTGGTTGGTCAGGCCGGTCAGCAGGTCCTGACGCAGCAGACGATCCCGATAGATCCTCAATCCCAGGCACCGGCGCAGCTTCAGCAGCAGGGCGGATTCGTCCAGGGGCTGAGCCAGCACGTCGGTCAGGTTCAGGCGCAAGGCCTCCCGCCACAGGGGCGGGGATCCAGCCGTGAGCAGGATGACGGACAGGCGCTGCCAGGCGGCAGTTCTTTGAGCTGCTCTCGCAGCCAGTTCAGACGGGGATCTTCAGGCCCGTCCAGATGCATGAGCAGCAAGGGAAGGTGTGCTGCTCACCTCGATGATCTCTCGGCCTCACGCGGATGCTGAATGACGCAGAGCGTGCCCAGTCACGGGCTTCAGCAACCCGATACAGCGGCCAACGGCCGGATCCGCATCGAACAGCAGGACGGTGTTTCTGTTCTGGATCAGCGCGCTTCGCTGCGATTGGCTGCGTTGCCGCCAAGGCTGAGGGGAACCTCGAAATTCACCGGGAAAAGGGCTGAAGATGCGCGAAGTGTCAGTGCTGACGGCAGAGATTTTACCGCATTTGCCTAGGAGCATAAGTTTCAGAATGCGCCCCTTGATGTGAGGGGTGAGTGACGCCGGGCATGCTCCACCCGGCCAAGGCAGTGTGGCTCAGAGGAGGGGCGCAGCGCCTGCCTGTCGTGAGCCGCTGCGCCATGTGCCACCGGAGGCCGTCCTTTCTTAAGCCCGGCGCTTTCAGCGCCCTGTCAGGCGTCCAGCGAGGCCACCTGTCGCGGGTCTGCTGCACGGCGGGCTGGGCCGGGCGTGCCGTAGTCGCGCGTACCGGAGTGGGCGCTCGCTTTCTGGTAGGTGGGGCGTCGATACGTTGCCTTGTGGGTTCGCGTGCAGTGCCCGCGGGCTGGGGAGGGGCTGGGCGCTTCCGCCGCGATGGTGGTGCTGGAAGTCGTGGCGGCTGGACGAGTGCCGGCACCGAGGCCGCCGCGTCCGCACCTTGTGTGGCCGCTTCCTGCGCGGGTAGCGTTTCCTGCCTGCTGCCGCAGCCGCGCCAGGCGCTGCTGGGCCATGGCCTGCAGGTGAGACGATCTGCTCGGCGCGTCGGCGTCTCTCGGTGGATGGCCTTCATCAGCGTGCGGTATTCGGCCATGGACTGGCGCAGCCGGTTTCGGGCAGCGGCATCAGGGTCGCACCATCTGCAGGAAACGGCCCAGATCGGTGATGGAGCGGGTGAGCCAGGGTTGGCGGCCACGGCTTGCAGACGCTCGGAAACCGTCCACAGCACGGTAGTAGTCATCGTCAGGCGATCGCCGGTGACGCGGGGCGTTCTCCAGGCTGGCCGCGGGTGTCCAGCGCCGCGATGTCCCGGGGGTCTGGCGGCGACGGCCTCGGCAGCACATCGACTCTGCATGCCCCAGCACGGGGAAGAGGCTCAGCTCGTTGGCGCTCAGTTCGATGACGAAGGCTGCCCCGCCCCGGCACCAGACGGACCAGTCCTTGAGCCAGCACTCAGGCTCCGCAGTGGGTGCGGGAGGTCCCAGGCGGGGCGGACAGCCCCAGTTCGTCGATGCGCTCACGGGCGGCAGCTGCGTTCATAGCGATCATCTCGCGCAGTCGATCGGTGACTTCGACGCTAGGGACGAGCGAGATCTTGTAGTTGGCGTCCATGGATAGGGAGGGCGGTTATGAGGAAAATGCTAACGGCGGTATTGTAACGATCCGCGCATGCTGTGCAGAACGCAGTGTCTGTCTTTATATGCACCCGCAAATCCGTCAAGGATCCGAGACAGGTGAGTGCCGCAGAAGCAGGCGCTGCACGAGCGGCACGCCGGAACAGCAGCCCGGCCCCGCATCGACACACGACGGAGCTGCGACGCGAGTGGCGTGGCCATGGCGCCGGCTGTCGGCCCGTCGCGTCAGGGGCAGCCTGCCAGCGGCCGCCCAAAATGGCGTGCAGGCTCTCAGAATCCGGGGATGCTTCCAACACATTGAATGAATTGCGCCAGCTTCTGGCGCACACGATGCAGGCCATCGGGGTCGCAGGCTGAGCTGGCGGCGTCGGTGACGCCTTCGCTCGAGCGCCCCCGGCAGGCCGACCATGGGGATCTGGCCACCAACCCGGCCATGCAGCTGGCCCGTCCGCCGAAGAAGTCGCCGCGCTGCGGTGGCCGAGCAGCTGGTGGCCGCGCTGATGGAACAACCCGGTGCGACCGATCTCATCGCCCAGGCCGAGATTGCCGGTCCCGGCTTCATCAACTTCGGCTCACGCCCGCCGCTCACCAGCGCGTGGTGCACGAGGATGCTGACCCAGGGTGAACAGTTCGGGCAGCCGTCGTCCAACGGCCAGCAGGTGATGCTGGAATTCGTCTCGGCCAATCCCACCGGCCCGCTGCACGTGGGCCATGGCCGTCAGGCGGCACTGGGCGACGTGCTGGGCAACCTTCTGGCCTCGCAAGGCTGGAAGGTTCACCGCGAGTTCTATTTGACAACGACGCCGGCGCGCAGATCCACAACCTGGCGCTGTCGGTGCAGGCACGTGGGCGCGGCATTTCGCCGGATGATCCGTCCTTCCCGGCCGATGGCTACCGCGGCGACTACATCGCCGAGATCGCCCGGGCCTTCGTGGCCCGCGAGACGGTGCAGGTGGCTGGCCAGCCGCCCGAGACGGCCACGGGGGACCTGGACGATCTGGATGCAGTGCGCCGCTTTGCGGTGGCCTGCCCTGCGTCGTGAGCAGGACCTGGACCCTGGCGGCCTTTGGCGTGTCGATTCGATCGTTACTACCTGAGTCGTCGCTCTACACCGACGGCAAGGTGGAAGAGGCCGTGGCGCGTCTGGTGGCCGGTGGCCACACCTTCGAGCAGGATGGTGCGCTGTGGCTGCGCACCACCGACTACGGTGACGACAAGGACCGCGTGATGCGCAAGTCCGAGGGCGGCTACACCTACTTCGTGCCGGACGTGGCCCTATCACCCGGGCAAGTGGCAGCGGGGTTTCACGCAGGCCATCAACATCCAGGGTTCGGATCACCACGGCACGGTGGCGCGGAGTGCGCGCCGGGCTGCAGGCGCTGGACATGGGTATCCCGAGGGCTACCCGGACTACGTGCTGCACAAGATGGTGCGCGTCATGCGCAACGGCGAGGAGGTGAAGATCTCCAAGCGCGCGGGCAGCTACGTCACGCTGCGTGACCTGATCGAGTGGTCGGGCGGCGGGGACGAGACCCGGGGCCGTGATGCCGTGCGCTTCTTCCTGATTTCCCGCAAGGGCGACACCGAATTCACCTTCGACGTGGACCTGGCGCTGTCGCGCTCGGACGAGAACCCCGTCTATTACGTCCAGTATGCCCATGCCCGGATCTGCTCGATCCTGGCGCAGGCGGCGGAGCGTGGTGGCCAGTCGGCTGGCGCGGAGGGACGCGGGGCGCACATCGACCGGCTGACGGCACCGACCGAATACGCGCTGATGGCACGCATGGCTGCTTTCCCGGCCATGCTGACCGAGGCGGCACGTGAGCTGGCGCCGCACCAGCTGGCCTATTATCTGAAGGATCTGGCCGCCGACTTCCATGCGTTCTACAACGCCGAACGGGTGCTGGTGGACGATGCCGAACTGCAGTCGGCGCGGATGGCGCTGCTGGAGGCTGTGCGGGACGGTCTGCGGCGCGGCATGGCACTGATCGGCGTGTCGGCGCCGGAACGGCTGTGAACGGCCACGGCCGGAGGTTTGATGCAGATCGACGATCCAATGATGCGGATGAACCGGGTGATGCCCCCGATGAGCGCGGCGACTCGCCCGGCTGGCAGCAGTCCGGGTGAACACGGCATGGTCCGCAGACCTGGGGATGCTGGCCGTGCAGGCGAGTCCCGGCCCGGCTCGTGGCACGCCGCCGCTGGCACGCCAGCGGGGCGGCACGATGCTGGGGCTGTTGCTGGGTCTGCTGATCGGCACCGGTGCGGCTGCGGGCGTGGCCTGGTACATCTACCGTTCGCCGCTGCCCTTCATCACACCGGTGGTGCAGGAGGGCAACCCCTCCGGGCTGAAGCCGGCGCCCGAGGTGCCCAACCCGGTACCCAGCGTCCAGCCCCAGGCCGGGCAGCTGCCTGACCCCAACCAGGGCGCTTCCGCCAGCAGGTGATGCCGCAGCCGGACCCGCGCACCAACCTGCAGCCGCAGGGGGTCTCCACAGTGGACGTGACCGGTGATGCAAGCGGACAGCCGACTGATGAGCTGCCCACCATGCCGCCGCAACAGCCTGCCATGGTGGGGGGCGGCTACATGCTGCAGGCCGGTTCCTTCCGGCGCGTGGCCGATGCCGAGCGCCTGAAGGGCAATCTGGCGCTGCGGGGTCTGGAAGCGCAGGTGGAGCAGGGCAACGTGATGGCCAGACGGTGTATCGGGTCCGGATCGGGCCGTATCCGTCGCTGCAGGACACCAACCAGGTCCGCGCCGATCTGGCCGACGAGGGCATCGAAGCGGCCGTGGTGCGCGGGCGCTGATCCCTTCGGGCTTCGTCCGGGAGCCCACCCTGCCGCCCATCGGTTGCGAACTGCCACCGAGGGTTGGCGAGGTGTAACGGTCTGATGCAGGGGTAAACCGGCTCGACGCCTCTCTTCGTTGCTGCGGATGACCTTCGGCCCCCGGGCCGGATGCGCGCTCGCCGGAGCCTTCCGGGCTCCCCAGTTTTTCACGATGCCCTGGAAAGGCTTTCCGGGTGTCGCCTCTTTCAGGATGGGTCCTCATGAATCGCAAACAGTTCCTCTCGACGCTTTCCGCCGCTGGTCTGGCTGGCGCTGATGCCCGCTGGCGCTGCCCCTGGCGCAGCAGCAGTCGATCAGCGCAAGGATTTCCAGGCGCTGTCGGGCATGTGCCCACCGAGGCCGCGCCGGGCAAGATCGAGGTGGTGGAGTTCTTCTGGTATGGCTGCCCCACTGCTATGCCTTCGATCCGACCATCTCGGCCTGGAGCAAGCGCTCTGCCCGAGGACGTGGTTTTCCGCCGCGTGCACGTGCCGTTCTTCAACCGTCCGCATCAGCAGATGTTCTATGCGCTGCAGGCCATCGGCCGCGAGGACGATGACACTCGCAACCTGATCTTCGACGCCATCCGGAACCAGCACAAGCCCATGCAGCAGCTGGACGAGATGAAGGAAGTTCCTGCCGCCGCCAAGGTGGATCCGAAGGCCTTCGAGAATGCCTACAACTCGTTCGGCGTGAAGACGCAGATCCAGCGCGCCAACAAGCTGACCACCGCGTATGGCATCTGACGGCGTGCCGACGCTGGGCATCAATGGCCGCTACACCACCAGCCCGTCGGTGGCTGGCAGCAACGAGCGGGCCATCGTGGTGCTGGATGAGCTGATCCAGCGCGAGCGCGGCCAGCAAGGCGCCGGCAAGTGAATTGATGGCGGCCGGCCGCGACAGCGCCGCATCGTCCCCGGTGCGACGCATCGTCATCACAGGGCGCATCCAGCGGCCTGGGGCGGCGCTGGCCACCAGCTGGCCTGCGCTTTCCCGGCAGCACGATGCTGCTGCTGGCCCGCCGTGCCGACCGGCTGGCCGAGCTGGCGGCCGACCCGCCGCAGGTGCAGTGCGTCTGCGAAACGGTGGACATCACCGACCACGAACGGCTTTCCGGCATCTGCCGGCGTTTCGTGACCGAGCACGGTGCGCCCGACATCGTGATTGCCAACGCCGGCATCAGTGTGGGCACACTCACCGACGAGCCCGAGGATCGGGCCGTCTTTGCCCGCATCCCTGTCCGTGAACGTGCAGGGCGTCTTCGACAGCTTTGCCCCTTCCTGGAAGCCATGAAGGCGGCTCGCCGGGGCACGCTGGTGGGCGTTGCCAGTGTGGCGGGCGTGCGAGGCCTGCCGGATCGGGCGCCTACAGCGCCAGCAAGGCGGCCGTGGCCGTCTACCTGGAAAGTCTGCGGCTGGAAATGCGGCCGTTTGGCGTCTCGGTCGTCACCATCTCGCCGGGGTTCATCGATACCGACACGACCCGGATCAACCCCTATCACATGCCCTTCCTGATGCCGGCCCCGCGCTTTGCGCAGGTGGCGGTGGATGCCATTCTGGCGCGCCGGCGCCGGATCGTGATTCCCTGGCAGATGGGATGGGTGGCCAAGCTGTTGCGCATCCTGCCGGCCTGGCTCTATGACCGCCTGTTTGCCAACAGTCTGCGCAAGCCGCGCCAGGGAGAGATCCCGCCGTCCGGTACGGGCGGAGCGGACAGCCCGCGCCATTGACGGACCGGAAGGTTCCGGGGAGTATCGAACGAGTGTCTACAGTGAAGAACCGGCCGGGCTGGTGGGTGTCCGTGAGTACGGCGGCCCTGCTGGGCTGCCTGTCCGCAGGCTGCGCCAGCGGCAACCCGTCGCGCGGGGCGGCATTACCTGGATGACGGCCCCTGGCAAACCGGACCCTGAGCGGGTGGCCCGCCTGATGCGAGAGCCCGATCCGGTGCCGAAGCACGAACCGCTGCTGGCCGGGCCAATCGCCCCTATCGGGTGATGGGACAGGACTTTGCGCCCATGACCGAACGCAAGCCCTACAAGCAACAGGGCGTGGCGTCCTGGTATGGGCAGCGCTTTCACGGCAAGCCCACGTCCACGGGCGAAACCTACGACATGTACCAGATGACGGCCCGCTCACCCGACGCTGCTGCTGCCCAGCTACGCGCGCGCGTCACGCGGCTGGACAACGGCCGTTCGGTGGTCGTACGCGTCAACGATCGAGGGCCGTTCCTGCGTGGGCGGCTGATCGACCTGTCCCACTTGGCGCCAGCAAGCTGGGCTATGTGGGCAAGGGGCACGCCGAGGTTGAGGTGGAACTGCTCAATCCCGCTGATGCCGGCAAGGGGCGCACGCTGACGGCCCAGCCAGCCGTCAAGGCCGTTCCTGGTCAGGCTCGCACGCTGCCGGCGGTCTCGCTGGCCCGCGCCGAACTGGACCTGCCGGGGGATGAAGGTGCCCCTGCGGACAAGGAGCTTGCGCCGGCGGAGGCGCCCCGGCGGATGAACGCGCCGGCGTGGCGGGCGGCAACAGCGGGGATGCAAGGGCATCTGTCCTGGCGGCGGACAACGGCAGCCAAGGGGGTGACGCCTTCCCGACTGCGGAAGCGATGGCTCCCGAGAGCCGGCGGGCTGCCCCTGGAGAGCAGGGCGCAGTCCCGGCCCCGAACCGGCCTTCGGCCAGGACCCAGGCGCCTCGATGGTGGCTTTCGACCCACGCCGGCCCCGGCGCCAGTCCGAGCTCGCCGTGCCGCCGAAGGCGACAGCGGCTGGTTCCTGCAGCTGGGCGTGTTCCGCCAGCTGGACAAATGCCCTGCGGGTGCAGCGCGAGCAGATGGCGCGCTCCACCCCGTCCGACCCGCCGGTGGAGCTGGTGCAGCGCGGCGACCAGTATCGCGTGCTGCTGGGGCCCTATGCCGACGAGGCCGATGCGCGCGCCGTGGCCGCCGACATCGGTCAGCGCACCGGGCATAAGCCCGGGGTCTCGCGCCAATAGCAGGAGCACTCTTGTGAGCGCTTACTTGTCCTTGAGCGCGCTCTGATGCAGCCTGTCCGCCTTGTCGCCACTGATGCGGGCCGCCAGCTTGGCGGCCTGACGCGGCGGCATCGTCTCGCTCAGCACCTGCATGGCTTTCAGGCCCAGTACGCTGGGCGCTGCATCGATAGCCTCATCGCTTTCCGGCCGGACCGGGGGGCCGAAGACCAGCAGCGCGAACTCGCCCCGGCAATGGTTGGCATCGGCCTGCAACCAGTCGGGCAGCGCGGCCAGCGGCATGCGCACGATCTGCTCGAAGCGCTTGGTGAGCTCCCGTCCCACCACCACCTCGCGTTCGGGCCTCCAGCGCCTGGAGCAGTTCCGCCGCCAGCGCCTCGATGCGGTGCGGTGCCTCGAAGAGCATGAAGGCCTGCCCGCTGGCCGCCAGTGCCTGCAGCCGTTCCTGACGCAGGCGGGTACGGGTGGGCAGGAACCCCTCGAAGAAATAGCGCCCGCCGGGCAGGCCGGCAGCGCTGAGCAGCGTGGTGGAGGCGCTGGCCCCGGGGACCGGCACGACGGTGATGCCGGCAGCATGGGCTGCGGCCACCAGCAGGGCGCCGGGATCGCTGATGCCGGGGGTGCCCTGCATCGGTGATCAGCGCCACCGATTCGCCGCCCCGGATGCGATCCAGCACGCGTTCGGCCTGGCTTTCCTCGTTGTGGGCGTGCAGTGCCAGGCAGCGCGCGTGGCCGATGCCCAGTGACTGCAGCAGCGGTCGGCTGCTGCGGGTGTCCTCGGCGGCAATCCATGCAGCAGCCCGCAGCGTCTCGTGCGGCGCGCGAGCTGATATCTTCGAGGGTTTCCGATGGGCGTGGCCACCACATATAATGCAGCGGCGAGCGCCGGAGAGGTTCTGCTGGCGTCAGGGACGATCCCTTCGGGATCGGGGCCCGCCGGCAAACTGGCATGAGGGCATGATGCAGCGTCGAGATTGATGAAAGGAACCCTGCTGACCGCAGGGGCGACCATGGGAGCAGTCGCCGGCTGGCCGGGGCTGGCCCGCGCCGCGTCGGTGGAGCGGATCGGTCTATTGTTACCCAAGTCCGGGCAGATCTATGGTCGTGCCGCGGCCGCGCTGAAAGCCGGTATCGAGACCGCCTTCCGCCGGCTGCCCAAGGGCTTTTGCCATCGACATCTACGAGACCGACGAATCGGCAAGCAGCTCACGGCCGCCTATCAAGGGCATGCTGCGCCGGGGCACGTCGCTCGTCATCGGCCCGCTCACGCGCAACGGCACGGCTGCGCTCGCCAGTTTCGGCGAAGTGCCCATCACCACGCTGGCCCCTGAACCAGTTCGAGGGCGACGGCAGCGTGCCTGGAACGTGCTGGTCTTCTCATCGGCGTCGAGCAGGAGGCCGTGCAGGTGGCCGACATGGCCTTCCAGGCCATGCGCGTCGCAAGGCCAGCAACCCGAAGGCGCCGCGCGCCATCATCATCACCGCGGCCAACCAGGTGGGACGCCGCGCCGCCTCGGTCTTCCATGGCCAGTGGCAGGCTCTGGGGGGCGAAGCCGACCTGCCCATCGAGCTGGAAGAAAGCGCGCTCTACAAGTTCCGCGAAGTGGCCAAGAAGGAACAGGGTGACTCTACTTTCTCTCCATGGCTCTCGCACCTGGCGCGTCCCGTCCGGATGATCACGGGCCGGAACCAGCCGGCCTTCGGCACCTCGCAGATTTCCATCGGCGGGCCGGATGCCAAGACGCCCATCGCCGAGCTGGATGGCATCCGGCTGGTGGAGATGCCGGCCATCATCCAGCCGCAGAGCTATGGGGCCCAGGGCTTCGAGGCACCGCCCGAGGACTTCAGCCTGGAGATGCAGCGCCTCTACGCGCTGGGCATCGACGACGCTGCGCATCGGGCGCGAGATGTTCTCCGGGCGCCACCACGCTGGACCTGAACGGTCTGACAGGCAAGCTGCGCTACGACGGCAGCTACCCGGTCATCGAGCGCACGCTGCTGCCGGCCGAATATCGCAACGGCGTGCCCGTCGCCGTCTGAACCCGGGTTTTCGGGGGTTTCCAGCGAAGCAGGTGCTCACTCAACCAAATGATGGGCTGCGATGGATGACGCACCGCGCCTGACCCCGCGCCAGCGGACCGGCCATGAGGCCGAGCAGCAAGCCCGCGAGCACCTGCAGCAGGCCGGCCTGCGCCTTGTCGCGGCCAACGTTCGCTACAAGGTGGGCGAGATCGACCTGATCATGCGGGATGGCCAGACCGTGGTCTTCGTCGAGGTGCGCAGTCGCCGCTCCATGGCCTGGGGCGGGGCGGCCGCCAGCGTGGACTTCCGCAAGCAGCAGCGCATCCAGCGCGCCGCCCAGTGCTGGCTGCAATCACGCTTTTGCCGGCCGTGGCTGGCCCGAGTGCTGCTGACGTGGTGGCCATCGAGGGCCGGGCGGCTGACGTGGATCCGACAGGCGTTCTGAGCGTCTGAAGACGCCAAAGTGCCGATGTGCTGAGGGTGCTGAGGTGCTGAGGTGCCGGCACGGGCGGTATTCCGGGACCAGCCTTGCCTGGAGCCGGAGCCCGCGGGCACGGCTCTGGCATGTTGCGGCCTGGGGGCCATCAGCGCTTCCGGGACGTGTGTTTTCGAGACTACAGCGCATCACAGGCCCCCTGAAAAGTCCATGGACCGGCCGTCGCTGTCAGCAGTTTGTAACGTTTCGATGCGTGGACATACAACAGCAGCCGACGAACGGGCGAAACCGGCCGGCCTTTCTATCGGGCCAACGCTATCAGGAGAGTTCGGATGAGCCAGCCCAGCGCCTTTGCGCGTCGTATCGTATCGTCTGCCGTGCTTGCAGCCACCCTGGGGCTGAGCGGTTGCTTTTGGACTGGCCGTCACCGGCGCCGCCATCGGTACGGTGGCCGTGCTGGATCGTCGTTCCATCGGCGCAGACCGAGGACGAGACCATCGAGCCAGGCGTGCCCGCGTGCTCAACGAGAGCGTCAACAAGGATCCGATGGCGTCGGTGGCCATCACCAGCTTCAACCGGCGTGCGCTGCTGACCGGTCAGGTGCCCACTGAAGAGATGCGTGCCCAGGCGGAAGAGATCGTCCGCACCCGGGTGCCCAACATCAGCGACATCTACAACGAGGTCGAGATCAAGCCGGTGAGGACTTCGCCGCCAGCGCCCGGGATTCTTCCCTGACAGCGCGGGTGAAGGCCGGTCTGGTGCGTGAGCGCAACGTTACTGCCAGCGCCATCAAGGTGGTGACCGAGCGCAACGTCGTCTACCTGATGGGCGTGGTCACGCACGAGGAAGGCCAGCGTGCCGCCATCGTCGCCTCGCAGGTCTCGGGCGTCAGCAAGGTCGTCACCCTGTTCGAATACGTCACCGATGCCGAGCTGTCGCGCATCCTTGGGACCGACCAGCCCGAGAATCAGAAAGGCCAGGGCAAGTAAGCAGGCAAGTCAGGCGAGCTCTGAAATGAATGAGCGGTCGCGCGTGACGCTGGGCAGCTGATCCCCACGTCCCGGTGTACCGCTGAGCCCCGGGTTTACCGCCTCGAACCATCACGTTGCCGGACGATCCATCCGTCCGGACGGTCATTTTGCCGGGAGCATGCGCCGTCATGTTCCGATCCGGACTGTTCCGCCTTCACGCCGCCGGCAGCGTCACCTCCGCCCGCAGACCGTGGGCGTGGCCCACGGCATCATCCAGTCGCAACCGGCCCTTCAGGTTGCCCACCAGCGTGTCCACGATGGACAGCCCCAGTCCCGAGCTGCTCTCACCGGTGCCCAGCACCCGGTAGAACGGATCGACGACCCGCGCACGCCTCGGCCGGAATGCCGGGGCCATTGTCCTGCACGGCCATCACCACTCGGCACCGCGCCGATCCACCCACAGATCGATCTGCCCGCCCGCTGGCGTGTAGCGGATGGCGTTGTCCGCCAGGTTGCGCAGCAGCGTGTACAGCGCCATCTCGTCGGCGGCGACGCGAATCCGCTCGTCCGCCCTCGGCGTCGTGGGTGAGGCCGGGGGCCGCGCTGATGCCCAGATTGAGCCTCTTCTGATCCGCCAGCGGCAGCAGGTCCTCCAGCACGCGGCGCATCACCGGGCAGGACGGCCACGACGGCGGGGACGGAAGCTGCGGTGGTCGCGGCCTGCCCCTGATCCCCAGCGCGCGTTCTGTGCCCGCGCCAGCAGCAGAAGCTGCTCCAGCAGATGCCGACCGCGCCGGATGCCCGCCTGCAGCGTCTCCAGACGCTCGGTGGCCTCGGGGACATCGGGCTGCATGCAGCCGTTCGGCCTGCAACGACAGGGCGGCCAGCGGAGAGCGCAGCTCGTGCGCCGCGTCGGCAACGAAGCGACGCTGGCTTTCCATGGCCGCACCGGTGCGGCCCAGCAGTCCGTTGATGGCGTTCACGAAGGGCGAAGCTCGCGGGCAGATCGGTTTTCGGCAGCGGCTGCAGGTCATGCTCCCTGACGGGCATCGACGGTGCGGGACAGCTCCGCCAGTGGCCGCAGCATCAGTCGGATCAGCATCAGCATCACCGCCAGCAGCACGGGCACCAGCAACAGCAGAGGCAGCGTGGCGTCGAGGGCGCCTGCCTTGCAATCTGATCCGGATGCGGGTTTCCGCGAGACGGCAATGCGACTGCCGTCGCGCAGGCGATGCACATAGACGCGGTAGTCCAGGTTCTGATGCCGGAAGGCGTGAAAGCCGTTCTTCAGCGGGCCGGCAGCGGCAGACAGCGGGCCTCGTCGTCGTCATCATCGTCATCCTTGTCACCCGAAGCGGAAGAACGTTTCGCGTCCGATGTACGTGTCGCATCCGATGGTCTGACAGATGTTGCTGCTCCATCATTCGCCGGCGAATCTTTTGCACCAGTATCAGTGGCAGAAGGTTGTTTCCCGTCTGTTCCGGTTCTGACTGCCCTTCGGCAGGGCCGGCAGGCGCTGGATGATCAGTCCTTCCTCGTCGTCGTCGGTCTGCAGGCAGCCCTGCACCGGCAGTGATGCGGTGGCTCGTCCGGATTCCGGTCCCAGCAGTTCGGCCGCCTGCTCCAGGATCTCGTCCTGAAACTCATGCACTTCGTCGAGCGTGGCCCGAAACGACAGGATGCCCGCCACGGTGGCTGGCGGCGCTACGGCCAGCGAGATGGCGCGTGCCAGACGGAACTGCAGCGACTGGCTCAGGCCTGCTTTCGCTCACCATCCATCCGGCGCCCCTGTATGTTCCTGATGGCTTCGCTGCCCAGCTTCTTGCGCAGGCCGTGAATGAGGTATTCTGATGGCGTTGCTTCCACTCTCGCCCCAGCCGTCACGCGGGTCTTCCAGGTCAGCGCGGGAAAGGATTGCACCCGGCGCTGCATCAGCGCGTGCAGCAGCGCGAAACTCGCGGTTGAAAGCCGCACCGGCGGCTGGCCGCTGGGCGCTGGCCTCGCGCGTGGCCGGATCCAGCGTCAGCAGGGCGCTTGTGAGCACCGGTGGCCACGCCGCCATGGCGTCGCAGCACTGCCCGCATGCGGGCCAGCAGTTCGCTGATCTCGAAGGGCTTGAGGATGTAGTCGTCGGCACCGGCATCCAGCCCGGCCACGCGGTCATCCACCGCATCGCGGGCCGTCACCACCAGCACCGGCAGGGCAGCTGCGGCTGCGCAGCGTGCGCAGCTACATCCAGACCATCGCGGCCTGGCAGGCCCAGATCCAGCAGCACCAGATCATAGTGCTGAAGGCGGCCAGCGCGGTGAGGGCCGCGCTGCCGTCCTGACCCAGTCTGCTGCGTAAGACGCGTCCTTCAGCGCGGCCTGCACCGCGCTGCCGATCATCGGGTCGTCTTCGACGAGCAGGACGCGCATGGGAGGCGGGATCAGTCGTCGGATCTTCGCGGTTTTTCCAGCACGTTGCCGTTCACGGCATCGATGCGGATGTCGTAGATGCGCTTGTCGGTGGTCATCACTCCACCTCATACTCGGCGCGGTCACGACGCATGTCGATCTCGGCGCTCAGCGCACGGCTGCCGGAATGCCGCTGCTGGGCGCGCTCGATGGCCTGCTCCAGCGTGATCTTGGCCTGTTCCATCGCGCGGATGTCCGACCTGTCATAGGCGAGTGCCGAGCCGGTGGCCGTTCCCAGGCCCATGGGGCAGCGATGATGGCGAGCAACGGTTTGCAGGTCATGCGGTGTTTTCCTGTTTGGAAGGTGGGAGACAGCGCCATGGTCGGAGGGGAGGGTGCCGTACAGGCGCATCGCACTGTGTGTTCCACGTGCCTCGTCCGGCGGCCCGAAGGCCTCGTCCTCCAACCCGGCATCACCCTTCATCGGGCGATGGAAGTGATGATCCTCTCGCAAACTTAGGACAGCATTAGGAGGCTGCCATCCGGTGTCCAGCCTCGGCGAGGCGTGTTCCGGACAGGGCGGCCCTCACGCTGCCTTGGGCCGCCCAGTTCAGCATTCAGGTCGATCGGGTAGCGCTTCAGTTCGCCTTGGCGCTGGCGTGCCGCGATGCCTCTTCCGCCTGCATGTCCGCATGGTACGACGAGCGCACCATGGCACCCACGGCGGCGCTGCGTTGAAGCCCATCTCGTAGGCTTTTTCCTCGAACATCTTGAAGGTCTCAGGGCGTGACGTAGCGCTCCACCGGCAGGTGGTGCGGGTGGGGCCAGATACTCGGGCTGATGGTGAGGCGGTCGATGTCATGTGCGCGCACGTCGCGCATCACCTGCAGGATTTCCTCATCGGTCCTGCCCAGGCCCACCATCAGGCCGGACTTGCTGGGCACCATCGGGCTTGCGGGCCTTGAAGTCCTTCAGGAGCTTCAGCGAGTGCTCAGAAGTTGAGCGCCTGGCCGTGCCTGCTTGTACAGGCGCGGCACGGTCTCCAGGTTGTGGTTCATCACGTCCGGCGGCGTGGCTTCCAGGATGTCCAGCGCCTCGTCCAGACGGCCGCGGAATGGGCACCAGCACCTCGATCTGCGCTGGACGAGTGCTCGCGGATCATCCGGATGCAGTCGGCGTAGTGGCCGGCCCCGCCGTCGCGCAGGTCGTCGCGGTCGACGGAGGTGATGACCACGTACTTGAGGCGCAGCGCCTTTACGCCTCGCGGCCAGGTTGTAGGGCTCCTCGGCGTCCAGCGGGTCGGGCGACCATGGCTCCACGTCACAGAACGGACAGCGACGAGTGCACTTGTCACCCATGATCATGAACGATGCAGTGCCCTTGCCGAAGCACTCTGCCGATGTTCGGGCAGGAGGCTTCCTCGCAGACCGTGGCAGCTTGTGGTCGCGCAGGATTTCCTTCTATCTCATAGAAGCGGTTGCCCAGCTTGGCGCCGGCTTGCGGATCCAGTCCGGCTTTGCTGCAGCATGTCCTTGATCGGAATGATCTTGATGGGAATGCGTGCGGTCTTGGCTTCGCCCTTCTGCTTCTGGCGCGGGTCGATGGCCGGGCGGCGGCGCCCTGGTTCGCGGCGCGGGCGGTGATGCCGGAGGCCGAGGTCGTCGCCCTGGGGGCGCCATCCCGGGTCGTGACGGGAGGCTGCGACGAGGTGTCAGTCTGCGAGGGCGTGGCCGGGGCGGGACGGGCGGTCAGTGAGCTGTCGACGAGATCCATGGGCGAATTATCCTTCAATGGCGGCGGCCAGTGCCTTGCCCAGGGCAAGCGCCAGCGCATCGAGATCGAGGTCCTGGGAAAGGGGCTGCCTGCCGATGGATATCGGTCATCTGCAGGTTGCGGAATCCGCAGGGGTTGATTCTATGGAAAGGTGAAAGGTCCATCTCGCCCGTTCAGCGCCAGCCCGTGATAGGAAAAGCCGTGGCTGGTCTTCAGACCGATGGAGGCGATCTGGCCACGCCTGCGGCCGGCCGGGCATGGCGCGCATGGACGTGGTGCGGTCCGGACACGGGGCGTGACGATACCGGCGGGCCATTGTGCCGCGCCATCGGCTGGCTGTACAGGGCCGTTCTGTCCGGGCAAGACGTAGATGCCGGGCGCCCTTCCTGCCGGAAGGCCGTGATGCCGCACTGGCCAGGCAATCGATCAGCGCATCCTCGATGCGCTCGACCAGGGTGCGGATGCCCAGCCGGCGGGCCCGCAGGTCCAGCATCAGGTAGGCCATGATCTGGCCGGGGCCGTGGTAGGTGATCTGGCCGCCGCGCCCGTGGGCACCACCGGGATGTCGCCGGCATTGAGCGAGGTGCTCGGGCTGGCTGTTCATGCCCAGCGTGAAGACGGGCGGATGCTGCATCAGCCAGATCTCGTCGCCGCCGTGGCGGCCTCGGACAAGTCCGGCCAGTCGTGCCGCAGGGGCGTCTCTCCGGTAGCGGGCATGACGGCTGGTGCGGCAGCAGGCGGGGGCTCGCCCGCCAGGGCCTCCTTGCGCGCTGCCTGCCGTGCCGCCGTCCATTCCCGCATGCGCGCGTCAGGGCGTCCGTGTAGGGCACGGTGCCCAGCAGACGCAGGCGGATGGGAGGGAGGGCATGGGAGCGGGCGTCCGTCATCGGGGCGGTGGCGAAGGGAAGGTCAGGCGGCGGGATGGTGGGCGAGGCATCGCCCGGGCGTGGGGGTCAGATCAGGTACGACACCTGCGGGCAGGGGCCGACAGCTCGCGGTACAGGTCGTCCAGCTGCTGGCGCGAATGGGCGGTGAAGGTGGCCGTGAGCGACAGGTAGTTGCCGCCCTTGGAATGGCGCACGTCCAGGGTCTTGGGATCGAAGTCGGCAATGTGCCGGCCCAGGACGTCGGCGATGGTCTCCGTGAAGCCGGGTTCGTTCTTGCCCATGACCTTCAGCGGAAATTCCATGGGGAACTGTAGCGGATCGACGGCAGACGGCTCGGCCGGGACGGCTTCGTTGGTCAGGTGCTCGGGGTGCTTGGGATCGGTCATCTCGGGGTCGCCATGAATGGGGAAAGGGAGAGTTTGCCACCTTCGGCATGCGCCCGGGCGGGTGAGAGGGGCTGCCCGACCAGGCACGATCCGGCGGTGCGGGCAGTCAGCCCGGCGCGGGACGCCTCGGGGCGATGGACGGAACGTCCCGCGTGACCGGCCTTAGCGCTGTGCCTTGACTTCCTGATAAGCGGCAAACAGCTTGTGGAAGATGGGGCCGGGAACGCCTTTCCCAACCGGCTGGCCGTCCAGGCGGGTGATGGGCTTCACTTCCTTGGTGGCGGCCGTCAGCAGCAGCTCGTCGGCGTTGCGCACTTCGTCCTGGCTGATGCGGCGGGCTTCGAAGGGGATGCCGCTGCGTTTGGCCAGTTCTTCCATCAGCTCGTAGCGGATGCCTTCCAGAATGAGGTTGTCGTGCGGCGGGGCCAGCAGCTTGCCGTCCTTCACCACCCAGATGTTGGAAGATGCCCCTTCGGTGAGGTAGCCGTCACGGAACAGTACTGCCTCGATGGCCCCGGCTTCCACGGCCGTCTGGCGCGCCAGGATGTTGCCCAGCAGCGAGATGGACTTGATGTCGCAGTGCAGCCAGCGTTCGTCCGGCACGCTGATGACCGACAGGCCTTCGCCAATGGATTCGAGCGTGGCGGCGTGAACGGGTTCGTCGCGGCGAACACCGTGGGGTGGCGTTTTCCGGGAAGGCATGGTCACGCTTGGCCACGCCCCGGGTGATGTGCATGTAGACGACCCTGGTTGGGCCATTGCGGGTGGCGGCGCACCAGCTCGTCGATCAGCTGCGTCCAGCCGGCATCGTCCAGGGGTTGGGTGATGCGGATCTTGGCCAGGCTGCGCTTGAGGCGCTTTGAGGTGGTGGGCCAGCCGGAAGGGATGGACCTCGTAGACCGGCACCACTTCGTAGATGCCGTCCCCGAAGATGAAACCCCGGTCCAGGACCGGAATGCGGGCTTCGGAAAGCGGCATGCAGCTGCCGTTCAGGTAGACGATCTGTGTTGAGAAATCGGATGCTTCAGCCAAGGTGGGCTCCTGTCGTCGGGCGCGCGTCATGAACGGTCTGGCCCGCCCGAAAGGCATCCCGGGCGTCGGGGTGTCTCATGGTCCGAAAGCAGGGGGCGGTGCGGATAGGGGTGATCCGTCACCGGCGGCTCATGCCATGGCCCGGGCTTCCAGACCTTCGGGCTGGTCGGCAGCAGGGCGGGCGCGCGTCGTCGTCCCGGCCTGCGTCGTCATCATTTGATCCAGAGGCGGATGGTATCCCACGTGCTCTTGAACCACCCGGCGCTTCCACCGTTTCCAGGGCCACCAGCGGGCGCTCGGCAATCACCGTGTCACCCAGCCGGATGCGCAGGGTGCCAATGCGCTGGCCGGCGTGGATGGGCGCCACCAGTGGGCTCGGTGCGCTCGATCTCGCCCTTGATGTTGGCGATCTGCGCGCGGGGCGGTGATCAGCACGTCGTCGGCGAAACCGGCCGCCACGGTGGCCTGCTGGCCCTTCCAGACCGGCGGGTGCTGGCCGACGGGCTGGTTCTTCCGGTAGAGCTGCAGGGCCTCGAAGTTCTGGAAGCCGTAGTTGAGCAGCTTCTGGGATCTCGGTGGCGCGGGTGGCGTCGCTCGACGCACCCATCAGCACCGACAGGAGGCGGCGCGAGAACGGGCCGCCATTCGGATCGGCGGCGTTGCGCTGCTCGCGGTGGGCCGAGGCCACCAGGCAGTAGCCGGCTCGCGTCGGTGGCTGGTCTTCATGCCGTCCACGGAGGGGTCGATGTACAGCAGCCGGTTGCGGCTAGTTTGGCGCACGCCGTTGAAGGTGTATTCCTTCTCGGAGTACATCCGGTAGTAGTCCGGAAACTCCTTGATGATGCGCGTGGGCCAGCAGCGCCATGTCGCGCGCGGTGGAATGGTGCTCGGGGGCAGGGCAGGCCGGAGGCGTTGACGAAGTGCGAGTTCTTCATGCCGATGCGGCGTGCCTCGGCGTTCATCTGCTGGGCAAAGCCTCCTCGCTGCCCGGAGACGGCCTCGGCCAGGATGATGGCGGCGTCATTGCCGGACTGGATGATCAGCCCGTGCAGCAGCTCGTCCACGGTGGCGGGCTTGCGCGGGTCCACGAACATCCGCGAACCGATGGCTCTTGTAGGCCGCCCGAGAGACGGGCGGGCGGGTGTCCATGTTCAGCGTGCCGTCGCGCAGCGCCTCGAACACCACATAGGGCCGTCATCAGCTTGGTGAGCGAGGGCTGGGCTCCACCCGCTCGTCCGGTGCCTGGCTCGTAGAGCACCGTGTTGGTGCTCACATCGAAGAGGAACCACGAGCGGCCGCCGATGTCGGGCGGCGGCAGCGACTGGGCCATGGCCACCGGGGCTGCCAGACCCAGCGAGGTGGCCAGCATCAGGGCAGACAGGCGCTGGCGCAGCAGTCGGGGCAGGGAAGCGGACACGGAATGAGACGCGGACATGTCGACGGAAACCCCCATGAATCAGGGCATTTTTGCAAGGAACCGCGCGGATTATGCCACCCGACCGGGTGGCTTCTCCCGATGCAGGACAGCCCAGGAACAAAAGCGCCCCGGATCGGCCCGCAAGTGTGGCCAGAACGGTACTGCGGGACACATGTTCACAGTTGGACGGTGCGGTGAGCGGGGGGAGAGGGCTTCAGAGCGGCCCGTGGCGGCGCACCCGGGTGGCGATGCGATGGGCGGCGGCCGGGTTCTTGCGCTGGCCCACCAGGTTGATGAGTTCGCGCAGCACGTGGCGCAGCACATGCAGGTTCACGCAGTCCTGCACGCGGGCTTCCAGCACCGAGGCATCGGGCCCCAGCTCGGCCTCGAAGGCGCCGGAGAGGGCGCGCTTGATGGCCTGCAGCTTCAGTTCGGACTGCGGATCGGTGGGAGCCGCATCGTGACGGGCAATGCCGGTCAGCGCGATCATGTCGCGCGAGATGAGTTCCTTCAGTGCCTCGGGCAGGTCGGCCGGGCGGACGATGGCGGGCATCTCGCCCAGCGAGCGCCGGCCGTCCAGCAGCCCCAGCAGGCGGCGCGCCGGCGTGGACATGATGCGGCGCGGATTGTTCACCGTCTGCATGCCGGTCTCGGTCAGCGAGAACACCATGCGCGGATTGGGCTGATCGCGCCCGTCACCCAGCGCCAGATGGATGGCCCGCAGCCGCGCCGACGGGATGCGCGAAGCCGTCCAGGAGCGGGAGGCTCCCAGCTGTCGGGGTCTGTATGGCGGACCGGGTCGAGTCTGGCGATCTTGGGCGGGCATCGTCACCTTTCGGGCCGGGCGGATGAAACCCAATGATATCGTGCTCGCCCTCGGCGAAGGTTCGCCGGGTGTGCTTGCCAGGCTGCAGATTTCAGGCGGCGTGGGCGACCTGGTCGGCCGGGGTGGAGGTGGCCAGCAGGGTCGGCGAAGGCGGGCGTCAGGCGCTGCAGCTCGGCTTCGGACCGGCAGGACCTGATGCGGTCGATCATCAGCGTGCTGAGGCGGCCGATCTGCTGCAGGAACAGGATCTGGGCCTGGGCACGCTGGCGGGCCAGGCGCACGGCGGCCTCGCGGGCCGCATCGGGCTGCTCGGGCCAGGGTCAGCGTGGGTTCGTTGGCGGCCGCAGACGGCGCCGGGCTGGGCCGGTGCCGGGGCGCACCATGTTCTCGCGGCGCACCAGCTTGCAGGCGCTCCAGCTCGATCAGGGCCCTCGGCAGCCAGGGCTCGTCGACGATGCGGCGCAGCTCGTCGATGGTCTGCGGCCTCGAAGAGCATCAGCAGCCGCGTGGCCTGCGGCGACAGCATGACCGACGGCTGCTTGAGCTGGGCACCGCCGATGGCCGTGCGCGCAAAGCACAGGACCGGGCGACTGGCCACGGCAGGTGCGGGGGTCGAGGCCGGTGCAGGGCTCCGGCAACCTTGGCGGTGGTGGAGGATTGGGCTGCGCCGGCGGTGGCCGGACGCTCGATCAGCGTGGTGTCAGACATGTGTTCCTGCCAGGTGTCGCAGAATCAGCGTTTTCAGTTGGGGCAGGCGGCCATGGAAGAAGTGGCCCACCCCGGGAACGACGACCACGGGAAGCTGCTGCGGGCGCGCCCAGTCGAGCACGCTCGCCAGCGGCACCACGTCGTCCTCCTCGCCGTGCACGACCAGCGTGTCGGCGGGCACCTCGGCCACGTCGAAGCGCGAGACGGCAGGCCCGACGAACACCATCGGTCGGTGCTCGACCGGGTATCCGTCCAGCCGCTGCATCAGCCGGACTGCACGAAGGTGCCGAAGGAGAAACCGCCCAGCACCAGCGCGGGCACCGGACGCGGCAGGCTGGCCGCGCCTCGTGCGCCAGTGCAAACTTCAGCACGGCTTCCAGGTCGTCGGTTTCTCCCTGACCGGCATCGAATTCCCCCGCACTGCCGCCCACGCCCCGGAAGTTCGGCCGCCAGCAGATGGCACCTTGCTGCAACAGCGCCCGTGCAATCGTCTGGGCCACCTTGTTGTTCATGGTGCCCCCCTGCAGCGGGTGCGGGTGCGCGATCAGTGCCAGCATGCGCGGCTCGGTGGGGCAATCGAGCGAGCACTCGATGGCACCGACGGGACCGGGAATGGACAGGATGCGAGTGGATGGATTCATGGCAAGTCAGGGTCGGAAAGCAGTCGGTTCAGGACCGCCCCCGTGAAGACCATTGTCGGATTCAGCGTCCGGCAGGGTCCCCATCGACCGCTGACCGGAGCCGTCCGGCCGATGAGTTGGGGGCTTCTATGGCAAAAAAATACAGGGCGGCCAGTGGCCACCAGCAGGCGATGGTACGCAGCAGACCCCGGAAGCCCGGGGAGGCCAGCCGCATGTAGGTGGTCATCGTTTTCTTCAGCAGCGGCTGAAGTGCCGGCTCGGGCGGAATCAGCCAGGCCAGCGCCACGGTCAGCGGGATGAGGCCCAGCGCCACCTGGCGCTGCGCGCTCTCGCTCCACCGGGCCACCGGGTGGCACAGCACCAGCGCCAGTGCCAGGCCGGCGGCCAGGATCGGCAGATCGGTCTGCAGCCGGTCGGTGCGTACATAGATGCAGGGCGCCTCCCAGCCGAAGGGCCACGGCCGTCGCCAGCAACAGCAGCCACAGGGCCAGCTGGTTCCTCGGGGTCTCCACGCAGCGCATCACCAGCAGGGCTGGGCAGCAGGGCCGTGGCCGCCGTCAGCAGCACGCTGGCCGGGGTGACGGCCCAGGCGGGGAGGGCGCCTACTAGCGGCAGGGGTGGCAGAGTCCCGACCTGGCCACGGAGAGAGGGGGCCCGACCGACATCAGCAACTGCTGGGGAACGGTCTGGCCGGCGACCCACAGGATGAGCAGTACCGCGGCAAAGCGGCGGTGTCGGTGCTCACTTTCATGTCCCAGGGCCAGCTGACTGATTCTGGCCTCGCATGCGCTGCAGGCGGGGAAATACGTCATCGCCACCACCAGGACAGCCCCCAGCAAGGCACCCAGACCGTTCGTGATCAGATCCAGCAGCGAGGGGACACGGCGCGGCAGGTAGGACTGGATGGACTCCATGCTGAATGACAGCAGGCAGCCGCCCACCGATGCCACCAGCACCGCACCCCACAGACCCAGCCGCTGCTGGAACTGGCGTACCGTCAGATAGCCGAAGCCGGCGTAGGCCCCCACGTTGACGATCAGGTCACCCCAGGAATAGAAGCGGGGCAACTTCATGGAGAGCCATGCCCAGGGGCTGGGGCGACGTAGCCCCCAGTCGGCAAACGGATACAGGGACAGGTACAGAATGGCGGCAAAGGCCATCAGCCACAGGACCGGGTGGGCCGAAGCACGCGGGGCAGAGGAGGTGTTGGAGTCCATGGTGGGCGTTATAACATGGATGCTGCGCTGCGACGGCGTGTGTGCCTGCCTCAGAGGCTACCCGTTCGGACCGCCGCAACACCGATTTCCGACCCTGCACCATGAACCCCGTCCCGCTTCCCGAGCATTCCCTGCGTCCTGAAGATTACGTGCCTGGCCGCTTCGAGGGCTGTCGTGGGTGGAGTGGCATGACCGTCTGGATTCCACCAACCTGAGCTGATGCGTCGCCCATCGCTGCCTGAAAGTGAGCACCCGCTGTCGCCGGTATGGCTGATGGCCGGTGAACAGACGGCCGGCCGGGGGCGGCGAGGCAAGGCCTGGAAGGCGCAGCCGGGTCATGCACTGACCGCCTCGCTGGCTGCGAGCTGCCGCCCGATCGTCTGGCTGACGTGGGCGCGTGCCGCTGGTGGCAGGCATCGTCATTGCCGAATACCTGGCTACCGCGCGTGGACGTGATGGGTGAAAATGGCCCAACGACCTGTGCTGGTGCTGCCGAGCCGCGCGCACGCTGGCCAAGGTCGGCGGCATCCTGTGCGAGATGCGCACGCGCAGTCAGGCAGTCGCCTTGTCATCGGCTGTGGTCTCAACCTGCAGGCCTGCCGGAGGGGCTGGTGACGGACCAGCCGGTGGCGGCGCCGTTCGACACGCTGTCCGGGCCGCAGTCGCTCGCGCTGGCGCTGGGGGTGGGACAAGTGTTGCTGGCGGGCGTCGAACAACTGCTGGCCGAGGGCTTCGGTGTATTTCGCCCGCCGGCAGCATGTCGATGTATTGGCGGGGCGGCCGGTGCGCGTGCATCACACCCAAGGGCCACGTGACGCCACCGCCCTGGGTATCGATGCCCAGGGGGCTCTGCAGGTCAGCTATGACGATGCCCCGGGGCATCTGGCGGTGGTGACGGCCGAGCAGGTCAGCATCCGGCCACGGGCTGACTGAGACGCAGGCGCTGGTTCGTGGCCGCCCGAATCGCCGTCGTGGCCCGTGCCCGTTGGCGAAGAAGACGACAGACACTTCCCATCTCATGCACCACGAATCCTACGCATCCAGCAAGAAAGGCAAGACCGGCATCAGGCGCATCATCAATGCCTGTGGCTATCCCATGGACGGCCTTGCCGCCGCCTACCGCCATGAAAGCGCGTTCCGCCAGCTGTGCTGGCTCAACCTGGGACTGATCATCCTGGCGTTCAGCCTCAACTTCGAGCTGTCCGTCCGGGTGCTGCTGATCATCGCATCCTTCATCTCGCTGATCGTCGAGCTGTTCAACACCTCCATCGAAGCCGCCGTCGATCACACCTCCACCGCAGAACACGAACTGGCCAAGCGCGCCAAGGACGCCGGTTCTGCTGCCCAGCTTGCCGCACTGGGTCATGCTCACGGCTGTAGCGGTGTCGGCGCTGTGGCATGTCTACCTCTAACGGTCCAGGTACGCGACAGTCCGGAACCGAGGGGTGAGCACGCCCCGTCATGCGGCCCACGGTGATGTCCTCGAGTCTTCCCGAAGTCTGACGGGCCTCCCCGTCGGATCGTCCGGCAGGAGGCCGGGGTGCCTGTGTGCGTTCATGCGAGGCGCGGTTGGCGGTAGCAGAAACCCGCCGTGACGCGGGCACTGTCCTCTGGCCGCATCAACGGCATGGAGATGCTAAGGGTTCCTAAGTGTTTCGTTATACCGTCGCGCCTTTCAGAATGCAAAATAATAAAGTTATGCGACTCAATCGCCTTTCATGCCCTCTCCGCGACGCGCTGATCGCGGTGGTGTCCCTCACTTCACCGTCGCATTCAACATCGCCTTCTACGAAAGGCTACGTCGAGCTCAATGGGGGCAGACTGGTTCGTGTACTCCGCCGGTGCTGCTCTTCTTCCTGCTCAATGGCGTCTTCCAGCTGCTGGCGGCCCCTGCTGCACAAGGTGATCATCCCGTTGCTGCTGGTGATCGGGGCCGCGATTTCCTATCAGTCGCCGTTCTTCAACATCTACTCGACAAGCACATGCTCACCAATGTGCTGATCACCGGCTGGGCGGAAAGCAGTCGCCTCGATGACGCCGGCGTACCTGGGTGGATCGCGGTTCTGGGTGTCGATGCCGGCGTTGTTGTACCCTCATGGTGAAGGTGGACTACCGTCGCTGGTACAAGGAGATCTGCGCAGCGTGCTGTTCTGATTGTCCTTTCTGGTACTGGTGATCGGCGGAGTGGCCTGGCACTTCTACCAGGATTACGCCTCGTTCTTCCGCAACAACCGATGTGACGCACCTGATCGTGCCGTCCAACTCATCGTGGCTGGCGGATCCAAACTGAAAAACCTGGCACCGGCGCGCATGCCGTACATGCAGCTGGATCTGGCCGTGACGCAGGCCAAGCCGGACAATCATCGCCATTTCGTCGTGCTGATCGTGGGCGAGACCACCCGGGCCCCAGAACTGGGGGCTGAACGGCTATGCGCGGCGCAGACCACGCCCCGGCTCGGGCAAAGCAGGCGACGAGGTCATCAACTTCCACGACGTGAGCAGCTGCGGCACATCGACGGCCCATTCCGTGCCCGCAGTGTTCTCCAACATGAACCGCGTGGGGTACAACGACGCCCGGGCAGCGCGCCAGGACAACCTGCTGGACATCCTGCAGCGTGCCGGCGTGGACATCTCCTGGCTGGACAACGACACGGGCTGCAAGGGCGTGTGCAAGAACGTGGTAGCGACTGTGGACCTCACCGCGCTGAACCTGCCGGAATTCTGTCGCAACGGTGAATGTCTGGATGACATCCTGCTGCCGGCTTTCGATGAGATCCGGAACAAGGAAAGCGGCAAGGACACGCTGGTGGTGCTGCACACCATGGGCAGCCACGGGCCCACCTATTACGAGCGTTACACGGCCGAGGACCGCACCTTCACGCCCACCTGCGACACCAACGAGATCAACCGGTGCAGCAAGGAACAGCTGGTGAACACCTACGACAACACCATCGTCTACGTGGACCGGTTCATCGATCGGGTCATCGGCCGGCTGGAGAAGCGGGATGATCTGGAAAGCGCCGTGCTGTATGTGTCCGACCATGGCGAAAGTCTGGGTGAGAACGGCGTGTATCTGCACGGCACACCCTACGGCATCGCCACCAAGGAACAGACCCAGGTGCCGATGATCATGTGGTTCTCGAAGGCCTTCCGCCAGAATCGAGGGGGCGTGGACTTCCCAGTGTCTGGGCCGACCATGCCCGGAAGAACACCTATTCCCATGACAATTACTTCAGCACCGTGTTCGGGATGATGGACATGGCATTGGCGCTGAGCGAGACGTATCGGCAGGACATGGACATCCTGGCGCCCTGCCGGACCCCAAGGCCGCAGGCGACGGGCAAGGATGCCCGGGCCGATCGGTATCCGGCTGCGCAAAGGTGAATCCTGCCCTGCCGCCCCGTTTCATGGGATGATCCGGGGCACAGGGCCATTTCCCCTGAATCAGACCTCTTGCCGTCAACGGGACAAAGATCCGCGGGCCCGGAAGCGTCCGGCCACGGCATTCATTCCAGAAGAAAGGAGACAGGACACATGACGATCAGGACACTGGGCGTGATCGGCGCCGGCACGATGGGCAACGGCATTGCGCAGGCCGCGGCTCAGGCCGGTCTGGACGTGGTGATGCAGGACATCATGCCCGAGGCCGTCGAACGCGGACTGGCGGCCATCGGCACGTCGCTGGACCGGCTCATCAAGAAAGAGAAGCTGGATGAGGCCGGCAAGGCGGCCGCGCTGGCGCGCATCCACGGCACCACCGACGTGGCGGCGCTCAAGGGGGCCGATCTGGTGATCGAGGCCGCCACCGAGCGCGAGAGCGTCAAGGCGCAGGTGCTGCGCAACGTGGAGGCCGTGGTGCGCCCCGATGCCATCCTGGCCACCAACACCTCCTCCATCTCCATCACCCGGCTGGCCGCATCGCTGAAGGATCCGTCCCGCTTTGTGGGCATGCACTTCTTCAACCCTGTGCCGATGATGGCGCTGGTGGAGATCATCAGCGGCCTGCAGACCTCGCAGGCCACCTTCGACGCCGTGACGGGGCTGGCAAAAACGCTGGGCAAGACGCTCCATCAGCGTGCGCAATGCGCCCGGCTTTGTCGTCAACCGCCTGCTGTGCCCGATGATCAACGAGGCCGTCTTCACGCTGCAGGACGGCGTGGCCAGTGCCGTCGAGATCGACGAGGGCATGAAGCTGGGCTGCAACCACTCATCGCGCTGGCGCTGGCCGACTCATCGGCCCGGATGTGGTGCTGGCCATCATGGAAGTGCTGCACGACAGCTTTCAGCGATCCCAATGACCGGCCGCACCGCTGCTGCGCGAGATGGTCGGGATGCCGCCGCCCGCCGCAAGACGGCCGGGGCTTCTTCGAGCATTTCGTGATCCCGAGGCCGGGCTGTCGTCACGGCTGCCACGACGGCAGCCGGGCAGGTGGGCGGCCTTTGAAGGGCATGGGCCGATCCGCTATTCTCGGGCGATTCTGCCGCCCGTCGGCGCGGGGCTGCACCTTCTGGTCGCCACGGTCCGGTTGGCTGCACCAATCGGTCCCTTTGGCCGTCCTGCCCCGCGCCCCGCACGTATCCGTTTCCATCATGTCCTCCTGCTCGAAGAGCCTCCCATGCCCACCTGCCTCGCGGGGCTGGGAGCCACACCGCTGCCGGCGCTGGTGCTGCTCAACGTGCCGCTCATGCTGTCGCTGCTGGGGGTGCTGCTGCCGGTCTTCGGGGATCAGCCTGATCCCGGGCGCCTGAGCCGGCAGACTCGACGCCGACCGGGCTGCGCGTGGTGCCGGGCGGCGCAGCGGCGGCCGAAGCCGCTTGTCGGCTGACCGTGCTGCGGCCGATCAGGACGGTGATGACAGAACGGACGCGCACCGCAGGAGAGCGCGCGCTGCGAAGCGTGCAGAACGCTTCGGCTCGGTCGGCGGCGCAGGACGAGCGCCAGGCCACGTCGCCCAGCGCCTCGGACAGGACGGCATCGACAAGCCGGGCCACTTCCACCCGGGCGGCAGATCGTCAGAATGGCACTCCCGCAAGCGCCTCCTGCAACAGCACATCGGGCACCGCCTCGGCTCGTCAACGGCGGACGGCAACCGTCGTCAGGAACCGCAGGCCGGTAAACCGCAGCAGCACCGAACGCGGGGCCTGCCCCCTGACGGTTCAGCCCACGAACAGCGTCAGCAGCCCGGCATGGGTGTGGCGCACGTTGCGGTGCACCTCGGCCTCGCTGCAGTAGCCCACCAGCGGAAAATCGCCCAGCGCCTCGCGGATCATCCGCAGTTCGCTGCCCGGCTCCTGAACATCGCGTGGGGCGGGGTCATGTCCGTGACATAGATGCCGCCACGGATCGTCAGCTGCTGGGCCGTGATCTCGTCGCGCAGCTCGGTCAGCATCCGCGCCATGTCGGCACGGGCCGCCCATCCGGCACGCAGAAGCGCAGTCGCGTATCCGTCTGCATCTCCTGGGTCATGCACAGGTTGCCGCCGCTGGGGTCGATGTCTTCCAGGGCCACCAGGTCCAGGTCGGCCAGGTGGTCCATGTTCTGTCGGTTGTTCCGGCTGATGGCCGCGTGCGCCAGGCCGATACACCCCCATGTCCACCAGCACCGCCGGCAGATCCAGCAGGCTCACGTGCGGGGAGCATCGGAATGGGGTGGTGGTCGAAGAATCTCGTCATCCAGCACATCCAGCGCGCGCGCTTGCCATCCAGCTCCACGATCACGTTGTCGTGCGCCAGCGTGATCTGATGCAGGCCGCCCAGAGGCTTTCAGCGCCTGCGTCATGCGCACCTGCAGCAGCACGTGGTCACGGAAGGCCACCCCGGCCAGGGTGCCATCCTGAAGTACTCGGTCACCCACGAAGGTGGGCAGGGCATGCTGCTTGGCACCCTGGGTCAGGCCGCCAAAGACGAAGCCGCTGCGCACCAGACCGGCCACCTCGTCCAGCTGTGCGGGCAGGTCACCGCGCCGCGAATCGCCGTACACCAGCGCCGTCCACCAGGGCGTGGGCATGTCGGACAGCGCCTGCGGCAGCGGATCCTCCGCAGAAAAGAAGCGAGCACTTCCTTTCGGGAAGATTCCCACCATCGCGCAGATGGCAGGTTCCAGACGATAGTCGGCCTCCAGGCTCATCACGCCATTGGCCACCACACCCGCCCAGCGTTGAACCCCGGTACGCTGCTGAAGCGTCTCCAGAATGCGGTCTGCCACGTGGTAGAGCGCATTGCCCAGAAACAGGAAACCCAGCCTCGGCATCCGGCGCCAGGGGCGCCACGGGTGCTTGCGCCGGCAATCACCTTTTCCAGACCGTCCTGCCAGGACAGGTCGGCGGCGTGGGCATGGCGGAAGGGATGCATGGGGACATGGGGGTCATGGCTCCCGGACTCTGGGGCCCGAAGAACGTCGGGGAACGGGAACGTGAGCGGGCAGGGCCTGGCAGAACGGGCCACCCGCATCGTGTCTCGAAGGGGCGGACCCGCCATCGGGGGATTGCCCGTGGTGTGGCAGTGCCTGGCTGCAGCCCGGCCATCCCGGTCAACTGCCCCAGCTGGGCCTGAAGCACGTCCCACCACTGCTTTGAGAGCTGCTGGGCCGTGTCCATGGCCCCGGTTGCGAATCCGGACCCGCGGCGCATGGCCCGGCTGGATCCTGGCAGGCCTGCGCGGGTATCGGGGACATCAGGCCGACAGACTGCTCAGCGCCGTAACGTGCCCTTCTGCACTCTAGCGTTCGGTATGGAAGTGCATACGCCCAGGTTCAGGTTCAGCCACCGTTCCACCGTCCGCAGTTCGGCAATCCGCTTTCCAGGTCCCGCCACGCTCATCGTGGGCGGTAGGGGCGATGCGCCCCTGCATCGTGCGCCACGCCTGGTTGAAGCTTCCAGCGGATTGAACATGTTGCCGGGAATGTTGAAGGAAGACAGCGGGTCTGAAGACTGCCCGGCACCGGCCGGAATGTCCTTCATTCTGGTCATGGGGTCTCCTCTCCGCAAAGAGCTCCGGCCAGGTAGACCGCGCAGTCGGATGATGCCGACGGACAGGCGGATGAGCCCGGACGCACCTCCTAGGCAACACCTGCTGCTCGATGGCGCCGCCGAACAGCGAATGGCCCCGTGCGTCCGCCATGTCGATCCGATGCGGGTCCCCGGCTGCATGAAGGCCGGGCCGGGCTGCGACGATTCCTCGATGATCCGCGCGCGCGCGAGCCTCCAGCAGCGAGGTCCAGCCACTGTCCGGATCGGCGTTGGCCACTGGACCCGTGCAGAGGAGGGCGCCTGCATTCACCGGGGCCTGCTGTGACAGGCCCTGCAGCAGCTGCCGGAAGTCGAAGCGCGCGTCGGCGGCTGCGTCGATCTTGCCGGTGGAGCGCCCATTGAAGCGGCAATGCAGGCCGGTGGATGCGGCCCGCCCGCCAGTCCTCGCCCAGCTCGTCGGGCGTCACCAGCACGGGCGCCAGGGCCAGCCCCGGTCATACGGCCCCCGACCGGCCGGATCGCCCGTCACATGCAGGCGCCAGGCATTGGCCAGTCCCAGCAACAGCAGATGGCGCTCGGCCTCGTCTTCCGTCAGGTTCAGCGGCAGATCGTTGCAGATGGCCACCAGCTGCGCACTGGAACCAGCCTGCCCCGAGCTGCCGCCTCAGGGCCGCGGCCGCGTGCGGCTGCATCCCGAACGGGCACCGTGCGGTGTGTGCCCCTGGCGCCGCGGCCTTGGCGTGTGTCTGTCGGCCTCCTCGGCCTCCTCTTCGTCCGCGAAGTCGTCCGGATCGGTCTCCTGGTGCTGACCGGGCGGCCGCCACGTCCGTGCGCAGGTCCGTAGCTCATCGAGACTGGCCCCGGGGCGACAGCAGGCATGCGAGGGCGCGATCTTCAGCGGCACCATAGTCCTCGGGCAGTGGGGCGTCGGCCACCAGCCGGCCTCTGCAGGCGCCTCGTAGGCGGGTAGGCCCCGGCCTCGATGCGCTGGAAGGCGCGTGGCAGCGGTGACAGATACCGTCCGGGTCGAAGGGGAAGCGTTTGGGGCGCGCCCGTGGTTCAGTTCGTCGCACAGATCCTCGCAGCTGTGGCGCCAGGAACGCCCAGTCGTCCAGGGCACGCTGCAAGGTGCCGGTGATCCGCGAGGCCATCACGGCATGTTTCAGATCGCGCGAGACGACGACCAGCTGGCCGTCACGGGGAACTGGCTCCCTGCGGGTGGCGAGTTTTCACGACGTTGCATCTTTCCGTTCCGAAAGGTGTATTTTGTCGCAGACGCTCCCGGCATGGTGATGTCGCATCGTCGTCGCACGGACAAAACCTCTGGGGATCCCCTGCAGATCCCCGACAGGACCCGCTGGTCGTCCGTCACCCGGCATGCGCAGGCCTGACCGGCGCAAGGCCCCGCCCGACCCTCCGCGCTGCAGCGGGTACCATTGGACCACCTGCAACAACTCCCCGGCGTCTTCGCCGTTCGAGTGCCATGGCATTTCCAAAGGACCTCCCAAGCCCTCCTCCGGCCTTTTCTTCTGGCTGGTCATCGCTGTCGTGTCGTCATTGCTGCTGCTCCTGTGGGCTGGCAGGCCGGCATGCTGGCAAGGCCGGCAGCTTCCCGTCCGGTCTGATCTCGCCCGCACAGTACGCCGGTTACGGCAAGCAGACCGCCAACAATGACGGCACTGGCCGGGCCAGCCCCTGCGGGCCGAGGGGAAGAAGCGGCCCGCCACCGCGCTGATGCTGAACGCAAGGCGCGCGAAGAAGCGGCCGACACCGACGCCCAGACGGCGGACAAGGCAGCTGCCGACAAGGAAGCCGCAGACAAGGCGGCCGCCGAGAAAGCTGCCGCCGACAAGGTTGAGGCCGAGCGCCTGGCCGCCGAGAAGGCACAGGCCGAAAAAGAGGAAGCTGAACGTCTGGCTGCCGCCGAGGCTGAGAAGAAGGCGGCCGAAGAGGAAGCTGCCCGCAAGGCTGAAGTCGAGGCCCAGAAGAAGGCTCGCTGCCGAGCAGCTGGCTGCCGCCGATCAGGCGGGCGCCCAGGCCGGCAAGCGTCGCGTCCAGGTGGCCCCGGCCGACGTCGGCGAGGCGGCTGTCATCAAGCGAGCTGGCCAGGAACTGGCCGCTGGCCCAGCTGCGCAAGTACTTCAACCTGCAGGAACAGGCACGCCGCCCGGTCATCACCGTCGACAACCTGCCGCGCGAGCACGTGCCGTCGCAGCTGCGCATCACCCGAGGGCGTGCCTGAGTCTGCTGCGCGCAGAAGGACGGCGAGACCATCACGCTGGATCCGTCCAACTACGAGCGCTAGTGACCGCATCATCAGCTACGTCGAGAAGATGGATGCGCGCAAGATCGGCCGGCTGTACGCTGCTCCCATCCGCTCCGCAGCGCACCCTACGAGGAAACCGGCTTCCCTGAAGAACGCTTCCATGACCGCGTGCTGGCCGCGCTGGACGACATGATGGATGCGCCACGCCCCACCGGTCCCATCCGGCTGGTGCAGCCCAAGGTGCTCTACCGCTTCGAGGATGATCATCTGGAGAGCCTGTCGGCAGGCCAGAAGATCATGATCCGCGTCGGCCCCGACAACGCCGCCCGCCTGCGCAAGGTGCTGGCCCGCGTGCGGGCTGCCATTGCAGCGCATGACCCCGACGAGCAGGAATGATGCGTGGCGGGCCTGACCCCGCTTCCTGACGTTCCCACGGCGCCCTTCACGGGCGCCGTTTCGTTCCTGGCTCAGGAAGGCGTCGCCAGAAAGCATCGAAGCGGCCAGCGACAATATTAGGCGGCGCAGCAAAGCATGGGAGAATGGGTTTTGTGCGATGCGCAAAAGCCGCCTTCTGGCACCCTGATGCCCAAGTGGCTGCATCTTTGTCCGGGCTGGCGTTGCTGCCTCGTCCCACCCGATACCGGAGGTCCCCATGTTTCCTTCCATCGATGAGCTGATGAAGGCCCAGGCCGAAGCCTTCAAGACCACCAACCCGTGGCCACCACGGCTTTTTGACGGCGCCCGCAAGCTGCTGGAGCTGAACGGTGCAGGCGGCCCGTGCCGGCATGGAAGAGTCCTCGGCGCAGCCAGCGTCTCTTCTGGCCGCCAGGGATGTCAGCGCTCTCAACACCCTGCTGGCCGACCCTGTTCTCGCAGTTTTTCCAAACCTGAAGGCAACAAGGCCGCTGCCTACGTGAAGGGATGCTCACGACATCGCTCAGCAGACCCACAGCCAGGTGGCCGAACTCATCGAGAAGCAGGTTGCCAGCAGCCAGCAGCAGCTGCTGGTCGCCGTGGACGCTCTGGCGAAGAAACGCCCCGGCCGGTTCCGAAGGCGCCGTCAAGCTGCTGCGCCAGAGCGTGGTCGAGGCCAACACCGCCTTCGAGAAAGTCCAGGCTGCCTCGCGTCAGGTGCTGGACCCGATCGACGCCAACGTCAACAACCTGGCCAAGAAGGGCGAAGCGGCTGCGAAGAAGAAGTAAGCTGATTTCTCCATACCATGAAAAAGGCCGCAGCGCGCGATGCGCCTGCGGCCTTTTGCGTCATGCCTTCAAGGGCGATGACATACCGGCTGGCCTCTTCAGGCAGGGCTTCTGCAGCCCGCCCCTGGCACTGATCGTGTAGTGTGGGGGCAGCCTGCCCGGCCGTCCAGCCGGTTTCTTCCCCTGCTTCAGGAGACTGCCATGCCATCAAAGCCTTCCTGGTCTCGTACCGCATCGGCCCTGGCGCTGGCCGCTTCCCTGCAGATGACGGCGCTCGGCCGTTGCGGATGATGCGACACCCCGTCTCGGCGCGTCTCTCCTGTCCGCGACGTGATTCAGGCCATGGCCCTCGAAGAGAAAGTGGCGCTGGTGCTGGGTCAGGGCATGGCCGGCATGTCGGGGGGCATGCAGGGGCCGGTTGTCGGGGGCGACACGAACAGCCGGGTTCCCGGTGCGGCCGGCACGACCTTTTCCATTGCGCGACTGGGCATTCCTCGATCGTCATGGCTGACGGGCCTGCCGGTCTGCGCATCAACCCGACGCGGGACGACGCGCCGAATCAGACCTTCCATGCCACGGCCTTCCCATTGCATCGCTGCTGGCCAGCCCATGCGGACGATGCACTGGTCGAACGTGGGGCGAGGCCATGGGGCGGAGGCTGCGGGCCTATGGGGTCGATGTTCTTCTTGACGCCGGCCCTGAACCCGCATCGCTATCCGCTGGGGCTGAAACTCGAGTACTACTCGGAGGATCCGCTGGTTTCCGGCAAGATGGCCGCCGCCATGATTCGCGGAATCCAGTCGCGGATGTGGGCACGTCGGCCAAGCATTACGCGGCCAACAACCATGAATGGAACCGCAACACCATCAACGTGAAGGTCAGCGAGCGTGCGCTGCGCGAGCTGTACCTGAAGGGCTTCGAGATCGCCGTCAAGGAAAGCAGCCCGTGGACGATCATGACTTCCTACAACCGGATCAACGGAACCTACACCTCGGAAAGCCCCCTGGCTGTTGCAGGATGTGCTACGCGATGAATGGGGCTTCGAGGGCATCGTGATGACGGACTGGTTTGCGGGGGCGGATGCCGTGAAGCAGATGCAGGCAGGAAACGACCTGCTGATGCCCGGCACCCAGTCGCAGCAGCAGGCGCTGCTGAACGCGGCCAGAAATGGCCAGCTTGATGCAGGTGCTGGATCGAAACGTCGAACGCATCCTCGACCTGACTGGCGAGGACCCGAATCTTCCGTCAGGAGTCTGTCAGCAACAGGCCCGATCTGGATGCCCATGCACGGATCTCGCGCAAGGCTGCCACGGAAGGCATGGTGCTGTTGAAGAACGAGCATGATGCCCTGCCGCAGGCAGCAGGAAAGAAGCTGGCACTCTTGGCAACAGCGCCCATGACATCATCATCGGCGGTACCGGCAGTGGTGATGTTCATGAAGCCTATTCGGTGACATTGCCCCAGGGACTGGAGCATGCCGGCTACGCCACCGACAAGGCGCTTTCACAGGCCTACGCCGAGCACATCATAGGCCGCAAAGGCACGTCGCCCGGAAACCAATCCCTTCCTGGCGCCGCCCCTGCTGCCCGAGCTGCCGCCGACGGTCGAGCAGATCGACGCCGCCGCTACGGTTGAATGATGTCGGCCTCATCACGATCGGCCGGAATTCCGGTGAGTTCATCGACCGCAAGGCCAAGGATGACTTTCATCTGACGGAGGCCGAACAGACGCTCATCAGGAATGTCTCGACGGCCTTCCACAAGGCCGGCAAGCCGGTTGGTGGTGCTGGAACATCGGCGGTGTCATCGAGGTAGCCAGCTGGCGCGATCAGGTCGACGCCATTCTGCTGGCGTGGCAGCCGGGCAGGAAGCCGGCCATGCCATGGCGGACGTCCTGTCCGGCAAGGTGAATCCGTCCGGCAAGCTGACCGATACCTTTGCACTTGATCTGAAGGACTATCCCGCCGCTGAGAACTTCCCGGCGTGACGCTGCTGGGTCCTGATCCTACGGCCAGCGGTGGCATTGTCATCAACGACCGGGCTGCAGAGGTGGAGTACCGCGATGACATCCGGGTTGGCTATCGCCACTTCAACACCCGGGACGTCGAAGTGGCCTATCCCTTCGGGTACGGCCTTTCCTATACCCGCTTCGAATACCGGGATCTGAAGCTGACACGTGAGGACGCGGGCTTTACAGCCTCGGTCATTGTCACCAACACCGGCCGTCGCGCCGGCAAGGAAGTGGTGCAGCTCTATGTTTCGGCGCCAAACAATGTTCTGGAAAAACCGTTGCCGAGCTGCTGGGACCCATGCTCAAGACACGTCTGCTGCAACCTGGGCAGTCGCAGACGCTTGTCATGCGGGTGGAGCCTCGGGGGCTGACCTCCTTCGATCCTGAGGCTCACCGGTGGGTGGCCCATCCGGGGCGCTACACCGTCCGTATCGGTGCATCATCGCGTGACATCCGTCAGCAGGCCCATTTCGACATGAAGGATGATCTGTGCTTCATGCCCTGATCTTCTGGCGCATGATGCGTTGAGAATGCCCTTTCGGTCGTTGTATCTCGTTCCGTGGCGCACCGATTCGTGAGGCTTGTTCAGCGAAACCTGAAGACCATCGTAGGGAAGATTGCTGAAGCACGAGATCGAAAAAGGCCGCAGAGCGATGTGCCCTGCGGCCTTCCTGTCATCACGCCATCATTCGATGGCGTATCACCTCGGTGTGTTTATCCGGCGTATCAGCGCACGGCATCAGTCCTGCGAAGGCGTCGTGCCGACACCACCGCCAGGACGACCGCCACGTCCACCACGGCTGCGCCGGCGATCGCTGCCGGCGCGTCCGGGTTCACCGGCGCGTCGTGGTGCGCTGGCTGGGCGAGCCGTTCAGATCGCCATGGCTGCGACCATCGCGTCCTTCGCGCGGATTGCCTGTCTGCGCCACGGCTGGCCGCGGGCGCACCCTGCCGTCCGTTGCCGCCCCGACGCTGGCCCGGGGCAGCGGCGGACGGTCGTTGATGTCGTCGGTGGAATCACCCGGCTGGGCCTGCCAGCCCGTGAAGCCTTCCACTTCCACCCGCGGGATCTGACGCTTGATCAGACGCCTCGATGCCGGTGAGCAGCTTCATTTCCTCACGGTCCACCAGCGACACGGCGGTGCCTTTCGTGGCCGGCGCGGCCCGTGCGGCCGATGCGGTGCACGTAGTCTTCCGGCACGTTGGGCAGCTCGTAGTTCACCACGTGCGGCAGCTCGTCAATATCCAGACCGCGCGCCGCGATGTCGGTGGCCACCAGCACGGGCAGGCTGCCGTCCTGAAGCGCGACAGCGCCCGGCGGGGCCCCCTGGCTCTTGTTGCCGTGGATGGCCATGGCCTCGATGCCGTCCTTGCCCAGCTGCTCGGCCAGGCGGTTGGCGCCGTGCTTGGTCTTGGTGAAGACCAGCACCTGCGTCCAGCGGCGCGAGCCAATCAGGTACGACAGCAACGCCCGCTTGCGGGTCTTGGGCACCAGGTGGGCACTCTATGCCACCAGTTCGGAGGCCGTGTTGCGCGGGGCCACGTCCACCTCGGCCGGGCTGTCCAGCAGGCCGTGTGCCAGAGAGCGGATCTCGGGCGAGAAGGTGGCCGAGAACAGCAGGTTCTGGCGCTTTGGCTGGCAGCTTGGCGATGACGCGGCGGATGTCGTGGATGAAGCCCATGTCCAGCATGCGGTCGGCTTCGTCCAGCACGAAGATCTCCACGCCGGACAGGTCGACGGTGCCCTGCTGCACGTGGTCCAGCAGCCGGCCCGGCGTGGCCACCAGGATGTCCACGGGCTGGCGCAGCGCCTGGATCTGCGGGATTGATGCTCACGCCCCGAAGATCAGGGACCGAGCGGATGCGCGTGTACTTGGCATAGGGCCTTGACCGACTCTTCCACCTGCGCGGTGAGTTCACGCGTGGGGGTGAGGATCAGGCAGCGGGGGCGGCCCGGCTTGCGGGTCTGCATGGGGTTGTCCAGCAGCCGCTGCAGGATGGGCAGCGTGAAGCCGGCGGTCTTGCCCGTGCCGGTCTGCGCAGCGGCCAGCAGGTCGCGGCCGGTCAGCACCACGGGAATGGCCTTGGCCTGGATGGGGGTGGGGCTGGTAGCCCACGTCGGCCAGCGCCCGCAGCAGCGGGTCGGCCAGGCCAAGGCCGGAAAAGGATGTGTCAGTGTTCAATGTCAGGCTCCAGCCCGGCAACTAGCCATCCCGGCGCCCGGAATGGGAGCGGGAACGGTCGGCGGGGCCGTGTTGAGATGAGGGAAGGAGGACAATAGGTCTTGGTTGGGTTGTCCGGGCTGATACGCCGACAGGCAGGGTGCCCTGGAGCAGTGCCTGAACGCTGTCGTGACGGTGCAGGGATATGCCCTGTCAAGAGAGGCCCGGCGCGGCACCACCCGGGCCAGCCTGCTCATGGCGGCCTGGTCCCCGAATGGGTCCGACAGGTCGCATTATACGAGGCGGCAGTACGAAACACCGTGTTTCATGACGGATCGTTGCGCGCGTCCATGCCAAAAGGTCAAATGGCCGCCAGGGTTGCCCAATGGCGGCCGGCTTGGCCCCTCAGAACAGATAGCGGCCGTAGCTCAGCAGCACGAAGCCTAGGCCCAGCATCACCACGATGCCCAGTATGGCCGCAAACCAGAAGAACACCTTCGCCAGCTTGCGCAGTGCGCCGGTTGGTTGGGGCGGCTGGGCCGCAGGGACAATCCCCTGGGCGGCGGGGTGTCGGACAGCCGGAACCGTGGACGTCGGCAGCCTGAGGCGCGCTGCCGGGCATGGGTTTCGCGGGCGGAGGCCGGCACGGCTGTGGCGCCTGCTGCCTTCGTTCTGTCGCCGCACCGTCCGCTGCCGAGCCCTCCACGGCCGAGCGTTCCACGGCCACACGGTCTGCCGCCACACCGTCCAGCGTGGCCATCTTTTCTGCCTGGGCGGATCTGGCCACGTTGACGGATCCGGCAGGAGCCGCCGAATCCTGTCGCGTGGAATGATCCGGGTCGGTGGCCTTTCTGGCGTGACATCGCGTCTGGCGACGGCGTGGCTGGCAGCGGTCGCGCTGGTGGCCGTGGGGCGGGCGCGGTTCAGCGCGCTGGAACCACCATCCGTGCCCTTGGCGTCACCCGGAGCGTCCATCCCTCACCGATCCGTCGGGGGCCCATGGGGGCCTTTTCGCACCCCCGTGCCACCCCCGTGCCTCCGGGCGTGCCATCCGGGTGTTCTGGTGTTGGCCCACATAGCCGCTCTCCACCAGGCGTCGCCATCCCCAGCGGATCCAGCCCAGCAGCGAGAACGCCAGCCACAGCGACCACGCCAGCATCATCGTCCGGTAGGCGGTCAGTGACATGGAAATCGCCCAGTCGGCGTCGGGCTGGTTCTGGAAGCGGTCCTGGTACCAGTTCAGCTCGAAGGGCGTGGAGCCGTTGCCACCCACCAGCAGGTCGGGATAGCCCAGCAGTGAACGCTGGATCGTCAGGCACAGCGCGATGGCGGCGAACAGTGTCCACAGCCCCAGCGCAAACGGCATGGATGCTGCGCGCGGCCCGCTCGTCACAGCCCAGGCGTCGCAGCTGCTGCGGCGAGGGCAGCCAGGCCAGCGCAAAGAACCAGCCGACCACGGCCAGCGCCCCCCACAGCGAGATGGGGGCCACGCCCAGCAGCAGCAACAGCCAGCCCAGCATGCCCAGCGGCGTCGTGCGGTGGCGACCCAGCACCATCGACACCGCCACCAGCAGCACGAATAAGCCCCAGAAGCGCACGGCCGGTCCGATGCCGGTGCCGCCCACCAGCAGCACGACCCGGCTTTCGGGCAGGTTCAGCTGCGTGGTGGCGTTCACGCCCGGCAGGTTCAGGGCCAGCGGCTGCGTCTCGTAGCGGTTGAAGGCGCCATCGGTGCCCTGCGGCACGCGCCAGCGCAGCGTCACGGTGTGCTCACCCGGAATCACCGGCAGTTCCAGCTGGCCGTCGCGCGCCTGCAGCGGTACCTCGTCGTTGTCCAGCCGCATGCCCAGGAGTTCCGCACCAGGCGGCAGCGTGGCGCGCTGGGTGCCGGCCAGGCTGGCGCGGAAGCGCAGCGTGGTCTCGGCCAGCGTGCTGTGCGCACCCGGGGTCAGCGTCGTGACATGGTCTGCAGCGTCAGCGTGGGGCCGCTGACCGTGGTGGGCTGCAGTGCCCGAACCTGCAGGCGCTCGCCCGGCCACGGCTGCCACCAGGCGCCAGCTGGCCGTCCCTGCACGTAGTTCGTGGGCGCCATGCCTCCCACTGCAGGTGCCAGGTGGTGCCGTAGCGCATGGTCCAGATCTCGATCTGGTTCATGGCTGGCAAGGCCCTGCCAGACAAAGTCCGTGCTGATGGGCAGCGTGCTGGCCAGTGTGATGCGCCGTGCGCTGCCCAGCTCGATCTCGGCCACGCCATCACGCACCGTCACCCGGTCGTCGCTGACCGATTCGCCGGGCAGCAGCGCAAAGCGCACTTCACCGGCGCCTGGCTCACCGACAGCCGGGAGATGCGCGTTTCCATCCGCCAGCGCTCGTCCATCACCAGCGTGCGCTCCACCAGCGCAAAGCCGGGCAGGGCGTCGGGCACGTGGGCCAGCTGCTTCGTGGTCGGCTCGTCCGCCTTGTCCAGCTTGCGGGTCAGCGTCAGCACGCCGTCATTGGGCAGACCCTGGGCGTTCAGCGCGCCCGCTGTCCAAACGGTGCTGTCCACTTGCAGCATGCGTGGCGCCATGGGCAGCGGCAGGCGCACATGCGCCCCCTGGCCCAGCGTACCCTGCAGCTCCACCACATGGATGCCGGCAGGCACCAGCACCCACAGGTCCTGCCCGTCGCCCTGGCGGCTGGCCTCGCGTCGCGTCGTGGCGGGCTGGCCGTTCAGCAGCACGTGCTCCAGCCGCCAGTTGTCCGCACCGTCATGGCCGGGCAGCGGCACTGCACCGTGGCTTGAGCATGCACCAGCAGTTGCAGCGTCAATCGTTCGGCATCGGCCTTCACACGCGTCTGGGCCACGGCCGCGCAGTGGGCAGGCAGTCAGCGGGGCCGGATACAGATGCTCGCGGATCGCTTCCATCTGCTCGGCCTTGTGAGCCCGAGGCCGCCTGCACGGGCTGGGCCGGCCAGGCCAGGGTGAGAACCGTCAGGGCTGCCAGCATGGCGGTCGTGGCGGTGCTGACGGTCCCCATTCCGTGCCCCGTTCCGGATCCTGAGGGCCGCCTGGGCAGAAAGCCGCCCGGCAGCACCCGGTACAGCGCCCACAGGCTGCCGAACAGCACCAGCAGTCGCACGATCTTCAGGGATGCGCGTGCCCCAGGGTGGCAGCAGGTGAACCGTCACCGTCTGGTCGGGCTGCACGTCGCCATGCAGTTCCAGCGTGTAGGCGTTCCACGACCAGCCCGGCTCGCCGGGACCGGTCTGCACCGGCATGATGCGGCCCTGGTGGCGAATGGGTTCAGCCGCCTTGTCGCGCGACGTCGGCGTCGATCGAATCGATCGACGACAGATCGGCCATGGCACGGCTGCGTGCCCGTTTCTGCAGGGTGGCCACTTCGCTGTCAGCGTTGGGGCGGTGAGCCTGCACGTAGTAGTAGCCGGATGTGTCACGCACCCGGGCATGTTCCAGCGACGGATAGATCAGCAGCCGCACCTCGTTCACGGCAAAGGGCGCCAGCACCAGCAGCAGGAAGAGGCACAGGATGCGGTTGCCGGCCTGCAGCCACTTCTCGGGGGCAGAGCCCTTGGGAGCCACCCGCTGGCAGGCCAGCAGCACCAGCAGCAGGATGATCAGCACCCCGGCGCCCTCCAGGTCATACCAGCTCAGCAAGGCCGCCAGCATCACCGTGGTGGCCGGCAGCGGCCGCAGCAGCCTGTATGCCGCCATGCCGATCAGCAGCATGAAGAAGAAATCGTACAGACGCCAGCGTGAGGTCCATGCTGCCGGTGTCACGTCGTCCACCCCGCTTGCGGCCAGCAGCGTCCAGCCCGGGGGCAGTTGCAGCTTGGCCTCCACGCCATCCAGCACCGTGTTCCAGCCATTGGCCGGCAGCGTGTCACTGCGGGACTCCAGCCGCGCCAGCGTGGTCAGCGTCAGGTTCTGGTTGCGCAGTTCCACGCCGGGTGCCATATCGGCCGCGTCATGCTCGGCAGCGTCAGTGCGGTTGTTCGGAGGAGGCAGCCGGTTGCAGCAGGCCGATGGGCAGCGCCGTCTCGCCCTGGCGGGCATGGCTCCAGCTGCGCCGGCCCCTGCAGCCGCAGGCGCCACGGCGCCGACAGCGTGCCGGTCAGCACGTCCTTCTGCGTGATGCCCCTGGCCGTCAAAAATCCAGCCACCACTGCCGTTCCAGCTTCAGCGAACTGGCTTCCGGATGCTCGTTGCCGCGCGTCCGATACACCAGTTGCAGCTTGTCCTGGCACCCACCCGGTACGCAGGCAGCTGACGCCAGTCTCGGCACACGCGCCTGCTGCGCGTCCACGGCTTCCACGCCTGCCCACCTGCGCCACATGATCGTTGTGCCCCTCGTAGGACCAGATCTCTTCATCGGGCGCAATCGCCGGCAGCGCCAGCTCGGTCGTGGCTGCATCTGGCGGCATCCACCCAGATGCCAGTTGCCGGGCTTCAGCTGCACCCGCAGCCGACCGTTCGCAGAGGCGCGCTGGCAGATCGCTGCGCAGCGCCTCAGCATGCTGTTGGCCAGCAGTGCTGCCGGCAGCTCCACCTCGCGCGGCTGACCAGCCACGTTCAGTTCATAGTGGGTCGTCACCTGACGAGGCACCCGTCGTCGATCCGGCGACGGACCAGCATCGTCATCGTGTTGCTGATCACATCCGCTTGCGGTGGTCGGGCGCGACGCCTTCAGCCACACATGCCGGTTGCGGTCCATCAGCGCTGCCACCGGCTTGCCATTGGCCACCACCGACAGCGTGCCCACTCTGGGCCGGTACCCGCACCAGTTGCGGATCGGCCTGCCATTGCAGCGTGCCCGTCAGCACATGCTGGCCGGCTGGCAGCAGCACCTGCGGCTGATCGCTGCCGCCCGTCACCACCAGCGCGTCTGCCCCTGGACGGTGCGCACCTCGGTGGGCCAGCTGCCCGCCTCGCCCGGCAGCATCACCGCCGCCGGTGCACCGTACACCGTCACGGTCAGCGTGACGCGTGCCTGCCGGCCATCGATGACCACGGCCAGATGCTCGCAGACGCAGGCACGGCTGCCTCGCCTGATCATGCCGGCTGGGGCAGGCCAGTATCTCGTGCCCCCAGCATCGCCCAGGGCACCCATTCCTGCAGCTCCTGCGGGCAGGCCGTCGGTGCGGGGGTGATGGCGGGCGGAGAGGCGGGCAGCGAACTGGAGGCAGTAGATGGAGGGCGGCTCGACTGATGCTGTGGCCAGCAGGCAGCGCAGCAGCATTGGCCAGACTCGCAAGATCCCTTTGCCGCGAACGACAGGCCGGCGTCTTGATAGGCAAATAGCGCGAATGGCATCGGGGCCTCCAGTCAGAGCGGATGATGTACGTTCATCTTGCCCGGTTCGGCTTCCGTGTGGCGGTATGTGAATGATGGATGGTTACCGAGCGTTGCCCGGTGGCAACGGGAAAGCGCCTGTCTCCATGTGCTGCGGCCACAACAACGTCAGGGGTTATTCAGGGAGATCTGTACAAGAACGCCATTGCTGCGGCGAGCATCAGGTTCGACTATGGGGCTTGCCGAGGGGGTCAACAGGCGGCTGAGCTTGCCTGGACTGCAGGGAAGTCGTCTGAAGTAGGTCTGGCAGTCAGGGTCTCGCGGATCAGTGTGGGTGCACCGGGCGTTTTCGGCAGCGGAGGCAGGAAACTGGCAATGACCTTGAGCCTCAGATACCCTCATCCCGGTATCCGTAAGCACTGCGCTGAATGACCCTGAATCTTGTTGTTCAGCCTCCACCATCCTCAGACTGACCTTGTTCCCGGGGCGGCAGTAGGCGGCAATGCCATCCCAGTGCCGCTCGATCATGTCGGCAAACTTCCTGTACGGCCCAAGACGCTGCCAGCGCAGGCTCTGTTTCCAGCGCTCGAAGAATGCCCGGGCACCGCGCTCGGTTCTGTAGCTCCACAGCTGCCCGAACGATTCCTTCAGCAGATAGGCCGTGTTCAACCGCCGATCGCGCGCAGCAGCTTCCTGAGTGCCTGCCGGCCTTCCAGCGTCAGGTTTTTCCTGCGCCGACAGCAGCGTATTGCGCTGCCCCTCGATCCACGACCCTGTCCTCGCCCTGCAGACGCCTGTACCGTCGCGCCTGACTTTGAGCCGACCGGCACGACGAACCTGCTCCCTGCATGTACAGCTCGACAGATCCTTCACCGTGCTGTCGTGAAGCTGCTCCAGCTCTGCCACGGCCTTGTTGCCCATGCGTCGTGCACAACCTGCCGACATGCAGCGCAAAACGTTCGGTGTAGCGCGGATTCTGCGCCAGCCAGTCGCCGTTCTACATGCACGCCGCCGCACCCTGAACAACGTACCCGCCAGCGCTCGAACTCCAGGTACACCACCCAGCCTGCCACCCGAAGATCCCGCACACGGCACGTCCGCTGGTCGTAACGTCCCTGGCAGCGCTACCCACAATTTGAGCAAATGGCTGTTTTTTTCGGCGTCTCAGCTGTACGACCCCCGCCTTGGGGTCTCCGAAGATTCCCGTTAGCTTCGCCGATGCCGCGAAGCCGGAACGGACAAAAGCCCCTCAGACTGCGACCTGTTTTCATGCACAGCACCCTGATCCAGTGTCGATACACGATACGAAATCATCATCTGCGCTGTAAAGCCCTTTGATTTCAGGCATCAAACGCCGATTTCGGCCTCCATCTCACCCACACTGATCCGCGAAGACCCGATCTTCAAAAGATCTTCAAAGGGCACATCCTGCCGCCCGGCGGCCGGTCAATCCCGCCAGACCGAAACCCGCCTGATTCACGGCCTGTATTCCATCAGCGCCGCACTGAGCGCTCTCCTCGCAGCCCGCACCCGTGCAGGCTGTTCGCGGTTCAGCGTGACGAGATAGATCGGACGGGATTCCAGATGCCAGTCGGGCAGCAGCTGTACCAGCCTGCCCTGTGCAACTCCTCCCGAACTCGGCCTGTGCACGCACGCCGATGCCGAAGTGGTTGAGCAGCAGCCCTCTCGAGAGCAGACTGTTGTTGCAGAGCATGCGCAGTCTGGGAGCGAGGTGGATTTCGCCATGCTCGGGGTGGGTAAGGCGGTGAGTCGGGCTGCTGGTAGTCGAGCCACTGGTGCGTGTAGAGATCCTGCGGCCTTTTCGATGGGAGGCCGGTTGGCCAGATACTGGTGGCGCAGCACCATCTCGGCATCGAACAGCTTGCGGGCGATGAGCTGCGGGTCATTGAGCGCATGCATGCCACCGCGGATGGCGATGTCGATCTGCTGGCGGTAGAGGTTGCTGAAGCTGTCGTCCACATACCATTCGATGTTGAGTGCCGGGTACCGTTCGAGCAGGGGCCTTGAGGCTGTCGCCCAGCGGCAGCCCGCATACGGAAGAGAAGGTGGCAATGCGCAGGGTACCTCGATTTCGTGCTTTTGCTGCTCCAGCACCCGGTGGGCCTGCTCTGCACCTTCGAGCATTCTGAGGCAGGCCTGGTAGAAGGCTTCGCCTGCGCTGGTGGCGGAAAGACGCCGGCTGGTGCGGTGCAGCAACCTGATGCCGTGCTGCTGCTCCAGCCTGCTGATGGCAAGGCTGACGGTGGAAACGGTCAGCCCAAGCTGCCTGGCAGCCTGCTGCATGGACTGGTGCTTGATGACCTCCACGAAGATCGCCATGGCGCGAAAGTCATACAGGGGATGCCCCACGGGGCACGCTGGCTGGCCCATTGTTTGAGTGCATCAAAAAGTCTTTTCTCGATTGTACGGTTTTTCTTTGTGAATGCCACGCCTAGAATGCCCTCGTTCCGTCTCGATACAGGGAGCAAGCGATGGAGAAAACTGTGCCGCAGCATCTGCAGAACCACCGGGGCTTTGCCCGGACCTTCCAGCCCGGCAAGCTGACGCTCGGCCTGATTGCGCCTTTCATGGGTTATGCCGATTCGCCCTTTCCGGACATGACGGACTTCACCGCGCTGGTGAAACAGGCAGACGGCGCCGGCCTGGGGGCGCTGTGGGTGCGCGATGTGCCGTTCTACGATCCGAACTTCGGCGATGTCGGCCAGATTCACGACATCACGGCGACACTGGTTACCTGAGTGCGATCACCGAACACATCACGCTCGGCTCGGCGGGCTATGTCTCGCCCTGCGTGAGCCGATCCTGACCGCGAAGGGAGGCGGCGTCCATCGACCATCTGGAGCGGCGGACGCTTCGTGCTGGGCCTGGCGGGCGGTGACCGCCCCAGTGAGTATCCTGCCTTTGGCAAGGAGTTTGACAATCGTGCCGAGCGTTTTCAGGAAAACTGGCAGGTCATCCGCCGGCTGACGGAGCAATCCTTCCCACGCTTTGGTACCGAACACGGCGGCAGCTTCTTCGGCAATCTCGATCTGGTGCCCAAACCCGTACAGGGGCGCCTGCCGATGATGACCGTGGGGCGTGCGCGACAGGATCTGCGCTGGATTGCCAATGAGTCCGATGGCTGGCTGTGGTACTCCGCAGACCTGCCCCATCTGCGCAGCCTCATGGCAGAGCTGGAGCGCCTGAACGAATCAGGCATCTGGCGTCCCTTTGGGTCCTGCACTCGTCGAGCTGCTGGAAGATGCCAGCGCACCGCTGCAGGTGTTCAACAGCATCTACCTCGCGTGGTGGCAGCCGGGCGCTGTCGGATTTCTACGCCCAGCAGGCTGAGGCTGCTGGCACACGTCATCGCTAACCTCAAGCCAACCCGTCGCCCGCCGCTGGAAAACGATGCAGGACTTCCTGGAAAACATCGTGCCGCAATTCCGTGCGAGTGCCTGAAGATGCATGACGACGCCGGAATGCGTCGTCCTCAACACGGTGCGAGCACCAGCGAGCGATGCAGGACTTCTGCACTCTTGTGTCGTCATCCTGCGCTGGCACTTGAATGACTACGGAGAATCACCCCATGTCACAAAAAAAGGGTCTTCGCGGATCAGTGTGGGTGCAATCGGGCGTTTTCGGCTAGCGGAGGCAGGAAACTGGCAATGACCTTGAGCCCAGATACCCTTATCCCGGTATCCGTGAGTACTGCGCTGAATGACCCGAATCTTGTTGTTCAGCCCTCCACCATCCTCAGACTCGACCTTGTTCTCGGGCGGCAGTAGGCGGCAATGCCGTCCCAGTGCCGCCTCGATCATGTCGGCAAACTTCCTGTACGGCCCAAGACGCTGCCAGCGCAGGCTCTGTTTCCAGCGCTCGAACTCCAGGCACACCACCCAGCCTGCCACCCGAAGATCCCGCACACGGCACGTCCGCTGGTCGTAACGTCCCCGGCAGCGCTACCCACAATTTGAGCAAATGGCTGTCGGCGTCTCAGCTGTACGACCCTCGCCTTGGGGTCTCCTGAAGATTCCCTTCAGCTTCGCTGATGCCGCGAAGCCGGAACGGACAAAAGCTCCCCAGACTGCGACCCTGCTTTTCAGCGCACAGCACCTCGATCCAGTGTCGATACACGATACGACATAATCATCTGCGCTGTAAAACCTTTGATTTCAGGGCATCAAACGCCGATTTCGGCCTCCATCTCACCCACACTGATCCGCGAAGACCCAGGAGTCATTTCGCAGTTCGGGCAGTAAAACGTCCCGCGCTGCCCCAGAACTTCCTTCTGCACCAAAACCGCCGCAACAGACGCAGGGTTCGTTGTGTCTGCCGCACACCGTATATTCCTCGCTGGAAATAACCACTTTTACCGTCGCTGCTGACGAAGTCGCGCAACGTGCTGCCGCCGGTTTCAATCGCACGCCGCAACACTGCCTTGATCGTTTCCACCAGGACGGCGCATCTTCTTTTTCTTGATCTTGTTCGCAGGGCGGTGTGGCAAGATGCCCGATCTGAACAGGCTTTCGTTCGCTATAGATATTGCTCCACGCCGACCACGACAGTATTTAGTCCATCAGGCCAGTTTGACTGCTCGCTTTTTGCGTCTTGAATTTCTGGTAAAGGTAATCGGCGGAGAAATTGTCTGAAAGCGGTTCAGGCCGAGTTTTTCGGGCGAGAGGGTGATGTTCCTCAACGCCTTCATGCCAGGAAATTGCGCCAAACCTGCGTGGATCGTGATAGCGCAACACTCGCGCTGTCTGCAAACACCATGTCCACATGGTCGTGTTTGCCGGGATGTTCAATCCGTGCATCTCCATGCGTAAAATGCGCAGACTGCCCGACATGCCAAGGTGAATCAGTAGAATTCCCGTTGAAAACTGATAATCAGATATCTCGCCCGCCGACGGCAGCTCAATACCCTCCTGCCCTTCAGGATCTCCGCCAGGTTCGGGATTGACCTGCCAGCGCAGCCTGGTTTTGGCGCAGCACGACATCCGCCACCTTTTGCCCTGGATGTGCGCGATGCTCGCAACGTTGTTTCCACCTCAGGCAATTCCGGCATTTCTTTATCCTCGGCTAATGTAGTCGACGTTGCATGGACCATGGAGAGGGCGGAGGAGATTCCGTGCTTTCGGTTGGAGGCTTCCAGGGGCGTGCTGAGTGCCTTGGGATCCTCTGAACAAGTCCCTCGCGGCCGTCACATCCTCGTAACGGCGCATGATTGCGTTGTTATTTGCCGTCAATAGCGCCGCTATTGACAGCAAATGTCGCCTTGTCCCGCATCCCGTTCCGTGGCGCGCCGGTTCGCGGGACTTATTCAGAGGATCCCTTTGAACGTTCGCTTTCAGCGCCGGCGGGCCAAGGCACGTCTCGACGAAACCGGTTCAGATCGCGTCCGTGCTGCTGGCAATCCGCAGCGCATCCAGCACCGCATAAAGCTGGGAGCTGCCGTGGGTGGAGCGCGGGTGCTCGGTGAAGCTGGACGGGCAGCCCAGGCAGGGTCTCGTTCAGGTGCCGGGTGAAGGCGCGCACGCGGTCCACTCCGCCACGGGCCTTCAGCATCTGTGCCCGCGGGCTGTCAGGGGCAATGTACGGAGCGTGTTTCTGCTCGTATCGCCGATGCTCAGATGCACGCGCACGGGAAGGGGGCGGTTGGCCTGTGCCTGCACGAAGCGGTCGCGTTCCTGCAGGATGTATTCATCATGCCACCAGAGGGACGGGCTGGAGGCGATGTAGGTCTGGAAGACGTCGGGCTGGTTGGAAGAGTGTGTACAGCGCAAAAACAGACCGCCAAAGGAATGCCCGAACAGCGCCTGGCGCTGCGGGTTCACGGAAAAAACGCTCGGCCATGGCCGGCTGCAGTTCCTCGCGCAGGAAGCGCAGGAAGCGTCCGGCGCCGCCCTGACGGCGGCCGCGAGCATCGTGGCTGGCGCTGCCGTCGGTCACGGGGGCGTGTAGTCTTCAACGCGGGCATCCGTGTCCAGCCAGCCGTCGTGGCTGCAGCCCACGCCCACCAGCAGCAGGGGTCACGCCGTGCTCGCCGGTGCGCGTCATCATGGCGTGGGCGGCCATGGCTGCCACTGGAAACAGCGTGTCGCCATCCAGGAGGGTGAACACCGGATAGCCGCCTTCCGGCTCGGGGGCCGACGCAGGTGGTCTGATCCGATAGCGCCGGCCGGTGTGCTGCGAGTGCATGCCGTGCTGCTCGCAGGTGGGCAGCAGTGCCTGGCGGGTCTCGAACAGTGCTACCGGCGGGGCGTGATGGGATCGGTGGCAGGCGCGTCCATGGCGAAGTGTCCCGGCAAAAGGTGATGGGGGAATCACAGAGCAAAGGGCAGGGCCGGGCCATGGCCCATGCATCGTTCGGGGCCGGAGGCGGTATGATCCTGCGCGGTATCGCCATCCCTCATCCAGACCATCAGGAGACCCGCCATGACCTTCACGCAGGAAGCCTGGGCACGCAACAGCGCGCTCTTTCAGGCCACGCTGGAGATGCCCTTCAACCGCAGAGCTGGCTGACGGCACGCTGTCCATTGAGCGCTTCCGGCACTACATGATCCAGGACGCCCACTATCTGGTGGGTTTCGCCGGGCGCTGACCGTGGCGGCCGCCCGGGCCGATGATTCCGACACCGTGGTGCAGCTGGCTGCCGCTGCCCAGGGAAGCCGTGGAGGGCGAGCGCGAGCTGCACAACGGCTTTCAGCGAAGCAGCACGGCGTCACGCCCGAGCAGTTTGCCGCCACGCCGCTGTCACCCACGGCCGAGCACTACACCAGCTACCCGCTGGCCACGGCCTGGGGTGAGCCCCTGGCCGGTAGCCATGGCCGCGCTGCTGCCGTGCTTCTGGATCTATGCCGAAGTGGGCCATGACATCCACGCCCGCAGCAAGCCCGGCAACCCGTGGCAGGCCTGGGTGGACACCCATGCCGCCGAGGAATTCCATGAGGCCGTGGCTCCGCATGCGCGACACGCTGGACCGCATTGCGGCAGCCACCACCCCGCCATGCGCGAACGCATGCACGCCGCCTACACCCAGGCCGCCCGGCTGGAATGGATGTTCTGGGACGCCGCCTACCGGCTGGAGGCCTGGCTGGTCTGAGGGCTGGCGCCACGGAAAGGCTGCGGGAGGCTTCGCGGGGCGTTGCCAGGAAGCCTTCCTTGTCAGTCCTTTCTCGAACTCTGTCGAGAAGCTGGTCGGCTATGTCTGCCTGATATTGCTCCGTGGTGGAGAAGTCCAGATCACGAGTGAAGCGGCTGCTGTCATGGCGGATCACCAGCAGACCGCCTTCATGGTCCAACGGGCTGCCGTGGTTGAATATCGCTGCTGCTGGAAACTTGACAGAAAATCAGCGGGGGACGTTCTTCTATCAGAACACGTCCATGAATTCGCCATAGAAAACCATGAGCGATCTCCATCTATATCCAGTAAAGGAGTGAAGATTCGAGCATGGGCTTCACAGCGGGTCCATGCCCTGCGGTGATCAGCGAACATTTGAAACAGAGTAAAGAGATTCGGCCAGCGCCAGCGTCCGTTGCTGCCAGTTCGATTGATTTCGTGTCATCAGGAGAAACATTTTCTCGGTTCACAACCTCCTGGAAACCTTGCAGATAGTTGATTTTTGGTCGTAGTTGGTGATGAGATCTGACGTTCTCATCCCATTCGTCAAAGTACGGGCCAGTGAGGTCTGCAAATTGTTCCCACGTGATGATGCCGGATTTCTCCAGTTTCCCGCCATCTCGATCATCCTTGTCTCGTGACATGTGGGCCATGTCACAGCCGGACATGATCTCCTTGGTCTTCTTAGCACGCTCAATGGAGTGTGTCTGGTCATGATGCCGGCAAACTTGCTGCCGTTTGTGCTCTCGGCCTGGGGGCAGTGTCCTGGCTGGAGATCTGCTGCATGGCAGACTGAACAGCGACGGTGAGGAGCTGCTGCTGTGGGCCAGCCTGAAGAAACTGCCACCGGCCAGTGAGGATGCCCTCTCGGGTGAACGCCGCCATGGGTAGTCTAGGCTGTGCCGCCATATCAGGCTCGCTGGAAAAACGTCCCCAAAGCCCGGCATATCAAAGTGGGTCTTGCAGGAAGGCTTGGCGGGGTTGTTACCAGGGAAGCCTTCCATGTCAGTCATTTCTCGAACTCGTCGAGAAGCTGGCTGGCCAGCGTCTGCCTGATATTGCCCGTGGTGGAGAAGTCCAGATCACGGGTGAAGCGGGCTGCCGTCATGGCGGATCACCAGCAGACCGCCTTTCATGGTCCAATGGGCCAAGCCGTGGTTGGATATCGCTGCGACTGGAAGCTTTGGCGGAAATCAGCGGAGGACGTCTCCCTATCAGAACATCGTCCATGAATCTGCCATGGAATACCATGAGCGATCTGATTTACATCCAGTGGAGTTGAACGAAGAGTCGAGGAACTGGGAGCCAAGGGATACCACGTTCCTCGGTGGTATTACGTTCGCGCCATATGGTCTAGCTGACCCGGCCAGGGCTTGGGTTCTTTCCGCAATGATGATCGACTGGATGTCGCTAGGTTGAAGGTCCGGTTTCGATTACGACCTGTTGCAGCCCTTCCAGATAGTTGATCTTCTGATCGTAGTCGGTGATGAGATTCATGTTCTCATCCCATTCATCGAAAATCGAAGCAGTCAATCCAAAGTACTGATCCCACGTGATGATGCCGGACTCTCCAGTTTTCCGGCCATCTCGATCATCTCTGTCCTCGTGACATGTGGGCTCGCGTCACAGCCGGACATGATCTCCTTGGTCTCTTCGCACGCCTGATGGAGAGTGTGTCGGTCGCGATGCCGGCAAACTTGCTGCCGTTTGTGTTCTCGGCCTGGGGGCAGTGCCTGGCCGGAGATCTGCTGCATGGCAGACTGCACAAAGGATGCGTAGGAGCTGCTGCTGTGGGGCCAGCTCGAAGAAACTGCCAATGGCCATGAGGATGCTCTCCGGGTGAACGCCATGGGAAGTCTAGGCCATGCTGCCACATCAGGCTCGCTGGAAAAACGTCCCCAAACCCCGGCATATCAGGCGGGGCTTGCTGGAATGCTTTGCGGGGTTGTTACCAGGAAGCCTTCCATAGAGGCTGGATACGGCGCCAGCTGCATCCTCGAGGGCCGGGAGCTCGCCATCCACGTCGGACCGGAGGTCTCGCGTAGCCCTCGTCGCAAGTTGTTGCACGGCCTCATCTTCCATGGATCGGGCGTTTGGGGTCAGCCCCTTGCTCTGGCAAGACTTGATCAGCATCTGATGGATGCGTTGCAGGTCATTTGCTGTCAGGGGTGGCGCCGATTCCAGCAACAGCCAGATGTCGTAGACATCCTGTCGGCGGTTTCGCCGGCGGATGGGCTGTTGCAAGAGTGAGCGCATCTTCTCGGCCAGCACGTTGTGCAGGGAATAGGAGTGAATGGTGGCACCACCTTCCAGTTCCATAACCTCCACGTCGAAGACGGCTTTGCTGAAGCTGCAGTCGATCTGAACGACTCGTGGGGACTGCTTGGCCTGAAGCCGTGCCATGGCGCCGCGATCCGACTTGTCGGCAAAGCCGATGGTCAGCGTCAGGTTGTGGTGAGTACGGTTTTCTCCTTTGGGCTCCACCCGACGGGATTGCAGGCGACAGGTCGTCTCATAGAAAAGGCGGTTCTCGGCGTCGATCAGTCCTTTCTCGAACTCGTCGAGAAGCTGGTCGGCCGTGTCCGCCTGATATTGCTCCGTGGTGGAGAAGTCCAGATCACGGGTGAAGCGGCTGCTGTCGTAGCGAATGGCCAGCAGCAGACCGCCTTTCATGACCATGCGGGCCTGCAGGTTACGTGAATGGCCGATGCTGTCCAGGATGATGTGGACGGCTTCCCGAAAGCCCTTTGATGGGTGGTGCATCATCGACCCAACGTTCTGATGTCCACTTCATTCATGGGCATCATCCATGCTGTTGGTGTGTAAGGGGGCACGTTGATGGAGAGCATCCACTTCTCGGAATATCGGGGATCGTATTCCGCTTGTGGGTCCAGCTTGCGGGATCCGCCCCGCTGAGCATGTCGGGTCCAGCCTTCGATGCGAGGATCGGAGAGGTGGCACACTTCGGTCAGCAGAAAGCCCAGCCTGACCTTGTCGATGGCCGTGCCATGGCGTTCCGCATCATCGATGATCAATGACAGGTACTGTGCCGCCTGGCTTCGGTAGACATCGATGACGTGCAGGATGCCGCCACAGAGCTCGGGCTCACGGACCATGTCCAGGAAAGTCCGGCCGATGGTGGCGACGCGTACGCCGGGTGCTTCGCACGACCTCTGAATGCCCCCAGGTGGCTGCGGCGGCGCATGAGTTCCACATGGTGGCCTTCAATGCTCTGGCTGGGCTGACGACGGCAGGACAGGAAGACCTGTCTGACGGTAGGCCGAAAGCCGTTCACCCAGGTCGAGCTGCCACATGCGGGCATCGGCCTGTGCGTGCCATGCCCCGTCGTCGGGGTGGTGAGGTAGAGGGTTTTCGGAAAAAGCGGTCCGTCAGGCCGTGGTATTCCAGGCACTGAGGTGCGAGACATAGGCAAATGGATCCACGGCGCAGGCAACCTCCGTGGCAGCGGGGTTGTTCTGCCGAAGAGCCGATACACGGTTCCTTTCTCGGAAATCTTTGTCAGGCAGGAGCAGGCCCAGTTGACAGCAGGTTGTCTACCGCCTGTTGGTGGGAACGGGTGTCTGGTGGTTGTCCGGATGTGTCGGTCAACCGGGTGATGAGCACGGCCAGCTCATAGTCGGTGATGACAGGCCTGTTCCAGCCGGACAGGCGTTCCTGAATGGATTTCAGCAGGTTGAAGGGCAACGGGGTGTCCATGGATACCTGTTTACTAGGTTCAGATGGAAGATATGCTATGCGTCCCAGGGACGCATAGCATAATGGTAGTAGGCCTATGTGTCAAGTTTTGTGCGCTCATTCAGCGAGAGGGATTGAATGGTTCAGGGGCTGAGGGGCTAGGCATGACAGGGACGGGCCATTTCACCGATTGCCCCGGCAACGTCGGCAGCAGGTCAGGTGTATCCGCCCTGTTGCATCCCGACAAACCCCCCAGCCAGCCACGCTTCGCCTGCCGACCGGTCGTCCTGCGCCATGGGGCACTGTCCAGCAGGGTGCGAGTGCTCGTTACACTGCGGGCATGAAGACCGATGCCCCCATTTCCCTTTGTGGCCGGCTGCTGCTGGCCCTGATGCTGGCTGCGCCGGCACGGCGTGGCCCTGTCTCCGAGCTCCCTGCGATGGCGCAGGCGGCGCCAGCTGCTGCCAGTGACAAGGACAAGGCTGCCCAAGGTGGCAATGCCAATGCCGCCGCGGCCAATCCGGCGCCTGCTCCGGCCTCGCCCATTCCGCCTGCCAACGTGGTTTCCCGTGCCGAGAGCGAGGAGAACGCGCTCAACATCATTCGCAACCGGCTGCAGGCTTCGCCGCAGCGCGATGGCATCAGCAGCGGTTGGCCCGGCTGGCCCGGGACACGGCCGAGGCACGAACGCTGAGCCATCTGGCGATGGACTCCTGACAGCCAGCGGCGCATGCGTGACATCGAGCCCACCTGGGCGCAGCTGCAGGCCGAGGTGACGGCGGTGGACAAGCAGCTCACGCAGGTGGCCGAGGCGCTGCAGGAGGACTTCAACCGCCTGAACACCATGCAGAAGGCCTGGGAAGGGGCGCAGGCGGCTGAAGAGATCAAGGCGTCACCGCAGGTCATCCGCACGCGCGTGCAGGGAGGTGCTGAACCAGATCCAGGATACGCGCAAGGCGGCGTCCAAGATCCGCAGCGGTCATCTTCGACCTGCAGGCGCAGAGCAGCAAGCTGCAGGCCACCATCTCGTCTGAGCAGGCGTTGTTGAAGAACACGCTGACGGCGTCCATCGATTCGCTGTTCAAGACCGATAGCCCGGCGCTGTTCGGTGCGTCCAATGCGGAAAAGCACTGACGGCAGCACGCTGACGGGCCTGGCGCGCCTGCGCCCGGACGGCCATGCCATTGCACGAGTACCTGCGCATCCATCCGGGTCCGCTCCATTGCGCTGCTGGCGTGGCTGGTGCTGGTGTTTGCCACGCTGCACCTCCTGCGTCCGCGGGTGGAGGCAAAGATCAGCGAACAGCCGGTGCTGCGTTCTGGTGCGCTGGCTGCTGCAGGATCCGCTGTCGGTGGCCGTGCTGACGACGGTGACGATGGCGGCGGGTGGTGCTGCCCTATCCGCCGGCCAGCCTGAACTCTGCTGCTGGGGCTGGTGGCGCTGGCGCCTCACGGTGCAGCTGCTGCGTCAGGTGGTGGAGCGTTCGCTGGCCACTTACTTGTACTGGCTGCTGGGCTACGTTTGCCTTCAACCAGGTGCCGGAGATCCTGAAGTTTGATCCGACCTGGGAGCGGCTGTTCTTCCAGTCGCAGCTGCTGTTGACGATCCTGGTGCCTATGCACCTGATCGCGTGATCGGCGCCGTGCCTTCGTGCAGGCGCGTGCCGAGGCCGAGGCCGAGAACGAGACGGTCTCCAGCGAGGCACCGCCGCCCGACAGCAGCACGCGACATGTGGATCAGAATGCCCGCCCGCTGCGGCTGACGGGCTACGCCATCAACACGGTGCTGGCTGGTTGCAGTGCGGCCCTGGGTCACCGACCTGCTGGGCTTCACCCTGGCTGGCGCGCTTCATCAGTGCCCACGCTCAATCTCGCTGTTTGCGGGGTCATCCTGCTGGCGGGGTCGCTGGTGCGCTGTCGCCGCTGCGCCTGGCCGGCAACCTGCGCCCGCTTAAACCGGCTGAAGATGCTGGACGAGGACGGGGCGCTGATCGAGGGCACGACTGCGTCGCGTGGTCTACTGCGGCGGTGCTGCTGTGGACGGGCTCACACCTGAACCAGGTGATGCTGCTGTCGCCGCTCACCGATGCGTTGGGGAACTTCCCGTCCACGCCGCTGAAGATCGGTCAGATCTCGGTGTCGCTGGCCGACCTGCTGCGCTTCGTCGTTCTGGTCTGGCTGACGCTGCAGGTCTCGCGCCTGCTGCGCCATGCGCTGGACCGCGAGGTCTACACGCGGGCGTCGCTGGCGCCGGGCATTCCGTATGCGCTCAACAGTATCCTCAACTATGTGGTGCTGATCGGCGGTCTGCTGATGGCCATTGCCTCCACCGGCGTGAGCCTCGATCGATTCACCATCTTCGCCAGCGCACTCGGTGTTGGCGTCGGTTTCGGCTTGCAGAGCATCGTCAACAACTTCGTCTCGGGCCTCATCGTGCTGTTCGAGCGTCCCATCAAGCGTGGGTGATTCGGTGGACATGGCGGGCAGAGCGGCAAGGTCAAGCGCATCGGCATCCGTGCCAGCGTGCTGCGCACCGGAGCGGGTGCGGACGTGATCGTGCCCAACTCGCAGCTCATCGCCAACCAGGTGGTGAACTGGACGCCGTCCGACCACCTGCGCCGCATCGAGATCGGTCTGGGGGTGACCTACGACAGCGATCCCAAGCAGGTCATCAAGCTGCTGACCGAGGTGGCGCGCGAACACGCTGACCTGCTGGCCACGCCGGCGCCCACGGCGCAGTTCACCGACTTCGGTGCGTCGGCCCTGCAGTTCAAGCTCTATGCCTGGACGCAGCGCAGCGAGCGCATGGGGGCATCCGCAGCGAGCTGTGCATTGCCATCCACGAGCGCCTGCAGGCGGAGGGCATCGTGCTGGCGACGTCCTGATTGCCCAGCGCGTGATTGGTATCCGCCATGGCGCTGGCTGCGCCATGGCCCGGATCGTTTTCAGGGCATGAAGCGTATATTCAGGGGCGATGACACGACCTTCGAGGAGACTTCATGCGTCACAACGAATTCGGCCAGCCCATCGGCGATGCGGTGCCTGGCTTCTCGCCAGGTGAACGGCCGGGCCGCCCTGTCCTGCAGGGGCGTTTCTGCCGGCTGGAGCGGCTGTCGGCCGCCCGACATGGCGATGACCTGTATGCCTTCCATGGTCCGGGGGCCAACCTGGCTGACTGGACCTATGTTCCTCGTGAGCCGGTGCCCGACCGACAGACCTTGCAGGCGCAGCTGGAGCGGCTGGAGGCGAGCGAGGATCCCTGCACTTTCGTCATCATCGAGGGCGGGCAGCAACCAGGTCGTGGGTTCGTTTGCGCTGATGCGGATCGATCCGGCCAATCGCGTGATCGAAGTGGGGTCCATCACCTATTCCGACCGGCTCAAGCGCACGCGCATGGCCACCGAGGCCCAGCTGCTGCTGGCGCAGTATGTGTTCGAGACGCTGAAGTACCGCCGTTATGAATGGAAGTGCGATTCGCTGAACCAGCCATCGCGCAACGCCGCTCTGCGCCTGGGCTTCACCCGTCAGAGGGCATGTTCCGCCAGGCCATCGTGTACAAGGGGCGTAACCGCGATACCTGCTGGTACTCGATGCTGGATTCCGAATGGCCCCGGGTGAAGCGGCGTCTGGAGAAGTGGCTGTCGGACGACAACTTCGATGCCGAGGGCCGGCAGCGCGTGGCGTTGGGGGATATCGAGGGGTAGCGATCTGGCGCCGGCAGACGCCGTAATGTGCGCATGCCGGGTGGTAGCGCAACCAGACTTCGGTCGGGGAGGTGGTATACTGACCGTGTCCGCTTGGCAGATGTCGGGCGTATGGGAGGCGCTGTCCATCATGGATGCACACGAGATCCTTGCTGTTCTGCAGGCGGCTGCCGAGCCCGGCCGGGCGCCGCAGATGGCGGCCTACATGAAGCATCGCTTCGCGTTTCTGGGGGTGGGCACACCCGAGCGGCGAAAGCTCAGCCGGCCGTTCTTCCGGGCGGCGCGTGGGCAGGCACCGGACTGGGCCTTCGTGCAGGCCTGCTGGCAGAGCCCGTTCCGCGAGATGCAGTACGTGGCCGTGGATTATCTGAACGTGGTGCAGGAGCAGCTGGTTCCGGCGGACTTGGACCGTGTGGAAGCGCTGGTGGTGCAGAAATCGTGGTGGGACACGGTGGACGCGCTGGACAAGGTGGTGGGCTGCATCCTGCTGCGCCATCCGGACATCCGGTCCCGGATCATCGCCTGGAGCCTGCACGAGAACTTCTGGCTGCGCCGCATCGCCATTGACTGTCAGCTGTCGCTGGGGGCACGGACCGATCGCGCGTTGCTGGCCGAGGTCATCGTCAACAACCTGGGGCAGACCGAGTTCTTCATCAACAAGGGCATTGGCTGGGCCTTGCGCCAGTATGCCCGCCAGGATCCAGCGTGGGTGCTGGCTTTCATCGAGACCCATCGTGCCCGGATGGCACCACTCAGCATCCGTGAGGCGCTCAAGCACCTGAGGGGCTGAGTTGGCAGTACCGAGTGCGCACCTGGTCATCCTGAAAGAAACGCCCCCACCCGGCGGTAACTGGGTGAGGGCGGACGGGCGGGCCCGCACGGGACGGTGCGGGTCGTTGGTGTCTGGGTGGCTGATGGCATCAGGCCACCCCTGAAAAGACTATGCCAGGCCGTGCGGCACGGCCAGGACGATCGGACGGCCGGGCGAGCCGTCCAGACGGAACGCGTTTCGGTGGAAAGGCTGCTTGTCTGCGTGCCGATCAGGATGAGGTCCGGAAGCGCGCTGCGCCTCGATGATGCTCGATCATCAAGGCGCAGTGTGCGCTTACTGGGTGCCGAGGTGCGGATCAGGTGATCGAAGGCGGCCAGGGCAGCTCTTGGCGCCATCGCCGGCAGCGATGATGATCTGCTTGTACGGCGAGGTGGTGCAGTCACCGGCGGCAAACACGCCTTCCATCGAGGTCTGGCCACGGACGTCGACCTGGATTCGCCGTTGCGGACCAGCGTGATGCCGCCGTCCTTCAGGAAGTCGGTGCTGGGCACCAGGCCGATCTGACGAACACGCCCTCCAGCGCCACTTCGTGGATGCTGTCGTTGGTGCGGTCCTTGTAGACGATGGCGCTGACCTTTGTCGTTGCTGGCCTTGACCTCGGTGACCTGAACGTTCTTCAGGATCTTCACGTTGGGCAGGCTTTCCAGCTTGCGCTGCAGCACGGCATCGGCACGCAGTTCAGGCATGAACTCGAAGAGCGTGACATGGTCCACCACGCCAGCCAGGTCGATGGCGGCCTCGACACCCGAGTTGCCACCGCCGATGACGGCGACGCGCTTGCCCTTGAAGAGCGGGCCGTCGCAGTGCGGGCAGTAGGTGACGCCGCGGTTGCGGTATTCCTGCTCGCCGGGCACGCCCATGCTGCGCCACCGGGCACCGGTAGCCAGGATGACGGTCCTGCTCTTGAGGCTGGCGCCGCTGGCGGTCTTGACGGTGACCATGCCGGCAGCCTCGTCACGGCTGATCGACTCGACCTTCTGCAGGTTCATGATGTCGACGCCGTAGTGACGGGTGTGGCTTCCAGGGCGGCGGCAAACTTGGGGCCGTCGGTTTCCAGCACCGAGATGTAGTTCTCGATGGACATGGTGTCCAGCACCTGGCCGCCGAAACGCTCGGCCACCACGCCGGTGCGGATGCCCTTGCGGGCCGCGTAGACGGCTGCCGCAGCACCGGCCGGGCCACCACCGACGATCAGCACGTCGAACGGATCCTTCTCGGAGAGCTTCTCGGCGGCACGGGAGGGCGCCGCTGTCCAGGCGCGCCAGGATCTCCTCGGCGCTGGAGCGGCCCTGGAACAGCACTTCGCCGTTCAGGAAGACGGTGGCACGGCCATGATGGCGCGTTTTTCCACTTCGTCCTGGAAGAGGGCGCCGTCGATGGTCTGGACGCGGATGCGGGGGTTGATGACCGACATCGAATTGAGCGCCTGCACCACGTCCGGGCAGTTCTGGCACGACAGAGACATGTAGATCTCGAAGTCGTAGTCGCCGGACAGGGCCTTGGTCTGCTCTGATGGTGTCGGCGTCGAGCTTGATGGGGTGGGACGCCGACGTGCAGCAGGGCCAGCACCAGCGAGGTGAACTCGTGGCCCAGCGGGATGGCGGCAAAGCGCACGCCGATGTCGGTGCCGATGCGGTTGATGGCGAAGGAGGGCTTGCGGACATCCGCGGCCGGGTCTTCGCGCAGGGTGATCTTGTCGGACAGCTCAGCGATTTCCTGCAGGAGTTCCTGCATCTCTTTCGCTTTCGGACTGCCGTCCAGGGTGGCCACCAGCTCGATCGGCTGTTTCAGGTGGCCCAGGTAGGTTTGCAGCTGGTTCTTGAGGTCTGCGTCAGCATGATGGTGCCGTGGTGACGTTGGAAATGGACAAAAAAAGACCAGCCACCGGTTGCCGGCGCGAGGAGCTAGGCGATAGGAGCGCCGCTTGGCCGGGGCTGGCTGGTAACGATGTCAATCATGACGGGAAGGCTGGGGAGGGTCTGCGACCGGCCAGCCTTCCGGGGTGCGGGATCAGATCTTGCCGACCAGGTCCAGCGAGGGCTTCAGGGTCTCGGCGCCTTCTTTCCACTTGGCGGGGCAGACTTCGCCCGGGTGCGAGGCCACGTACAGGGCAGCCTTCACCTTGCGCAGCAGTTCGCTGGCGTCACGGCCGATGCCGTTGTCGTGGATTTCGCAGACCTTGATCAGGCCTTCGGGGTCGATCAGGAAGGTGCCGCGCAGGGCCAGGCCTTCTTCTTCGATCAGCACGTCGAAGTTGCGGGCCAGCTGCGTGGTCGGGTCGCCCAGCATGGGGTACTTGACCTTCTTGATGGCGTCCGAGGTGTCGTGCCAGGCCTTGTGTGCGAAGTGCGTGTCGGTAGAGGCCGAGTAGACTTCACGCCCAGTTTCTTGAACTCGTCATAGTGCTCGGCCAGGTCTTCCAGCTCGGTCGGGCAGACGAAGGTGAAGTCGGCGGGGTAGAAGCAGATGACGTTCCACTTGCCTTTCAGGGTCTCGTCGGTGACTTCGAAGAACTTGCCGTTCTGGAAGGCCTGGACCTCGAAGGGTTTGATCTGGGTGTTGATCAGCGACATGATTTCTAGAGTGGGTGGCAGGACAGGGCCTGCCGATGGTGTCGGAAGCGGCCTTGCCGGATCGGGTTCCTGTGCCACGCCTGAGGACGGGGCAGGGAGCAGTTCCCGGCGGGGAATCTGGCCAGGCGGGGAAGGCGGGGCATCCGCACGTCCCGCCATGGCGGGCAGACTCTGGCGCTTCCTGGCCGGGCGGGCTGGGTGCCAGCGTGTCCGCGGCGGCCGATGTGAATGATCCGGGATTTCTACCGTTAAGTAAATTGAATTTAGTTAAATGTGGCTATAAGCATAATCTATCGACCGGGGAGGGCCGGGTAACGGCGGGAACAGACGCCGCCGTTGCCCGGCATCATGGCTGATCCGTCAGCGCCGGTCAATCATGGTTGTCGGGCTTGCTCTGGAAGACCGTGCCGTCCTTGGCGTCCACCTTCACATCGAACACCTCATTCTTGGGGGTGACCACCCACTTCGTAGTAGAGCCTCTCTTTCTTGAACTTCAGCTCGGCCTGGTTGGCCTTGCTGCCCGGATGGTGCTTTTCGGCCAGCGAGACGGCTTCCGGCAGCGACAGCTTGGCGTTGGACAGGTTGATGGCATCCTGGGGAATGCTCTCGGCCGAGGCCGAACCGTGGGCGGCCAGGGCGGCCATGCCGATCAGGGCGGCAGCGACAGACGTTTTCCGGATCATGGGAGACCCTCCAGTGTTCAATGGTCTGATGAACGGGCCGGGCAGGGTGCCCCAGGCCCGAATCCATCTTGCATGGAATGATCAGGCACTTCATGAACGACCAATGGTGGGGCGGGGTTATCGTTCGCGGGCGAGGTCTGGCCGCCCTTGTACGGGGTGCGGCTTTCTCCCCGGGCCGCTGTCGTCAGGGGGCGTTGAAGAGAGGCACGGCAGAGGGGCGCGGGCAGAGCGACACGGGCGGATGGGTACGGGCAGAGGGACGCGGGAAGAGGGACAAGGGATATCCCGCCCCCGGGAATGGGGCTGGCAGGTGTCCGGGAACCTTGAAATATGTTAGATTCCTGCACCATGGATACACGCAAGGACTCCCGCTGCTGGCTCTACTGCTGTTCGTCCCCTACGGGCGAAGGTAGTTGCGCGCGCATCCCCTGCGATCCAGCTTCAACGGCCCGTGGCGCTCCGGCAGCGGGCTGTTCGTTTTTGCCCCTGCGTGGTTCGCATCGTCGCCGATTGCTCAACCCTTTCTTTGTCAGGAACGTTTTTCATGTTGCAACAGCCCGCTTCCAAATACCGCCCGTTCGCGCCCGTCGGCCTGAAGGATCGCACTTGGCCGGACGCCGTGCTGACCAAGGCACTGATCTGGCTGAGCACCGATCTGCGCGACGGCAATCAGGCGCTGATCGAGCCGATGAGGCGTCGAGCGCAAGCTGGAGATGTTCCAGCTGCTGGTGAACATCGGCTTCAAGCGAGATCGAGGTGGGCTTCCCGTCGGCCTCTGCAGACCGAGTTCAACTCGTGCGCCGGCTGATCGAGGAGAACCTGATCCCGGACGACGTGACCATCCAGGTGCTGACACAGGCGCGCGAGTCGCTGATCCGTCGCACGATCGAGTCGTCGCAAGGGCCCGAAGGCCACGGTGCACGTCTACAACGCCTGTGCACCCGTCATGCGCAAGGTGGTGCTGGGGATGGACGAGGACGGCATCGTCGAGATGGCGGTGGGGCCAGACGAAGCTGGTCAAGCAGCGTGGCCGAGCATCCCGAGACCGAGGGGCTTCGAGTATTCGCCTCGAGACGTCTCTCGGACACCGAGCTGGACTTCTCCCAAGCGGGTGGTGGATGCCGTGGTGGATGCCTGGGGAGCCACGCCGCAGAACAAGTGCATCATCAACCTGCCAACGACAGTGGAGCACTGCACGCCGAACATCTTTGCCGACATGATCGAGTGGATGCATCGCAATCTGGCCAAGCGGGATTCAATCATCCTGTCGGTGCACCCGCACAACGACCGGGGCACGGGCATTGCGGCGGCCGAGCTGGCGCTGATGGCCGGGAGCCGAGCGGCTGGAAGGTGCCTCTTCGGCAACGGTGAGCGCACCGGCAACTGCGACCTGGTCAACATCGCGCTGAACCTGTACACGCAGGGGGTCTCGCCGGGGCTGGACTTCTCCGACATCGACGAGATCCGCCGGGTGGTGGAGGGCTGCACCCAGATCGCGGTGCACCCGCGTCACCCATATGTGGGCGACCTGGTCTACACGTCCTTCTCGGGCTCGCACCAGGACGCCATCAAGAAGGCGTTTGCCGCCCGCAAGGAGGGCGACATCTGGGAAATGCCCTATCTGCCCATCGATCCGAAGGACCTGGGCTGCTCAGAGCGAGGCGGTGATCCGCGTCAACAGCCAGTCGGGCAAGGGCGGGGTGTCGTACCTGCTGGAGAACGAGTACGGGCTGAGCTTTCCTCGCCGTCTGCAAAATCGAGTTCAGCCGGTGGTGCAGCACGAGATGGACGCCTCGGGCAAGGAGCTGCAGGCCAAGGATCTGTGGACGCTGTTCCGCAAGCGAATACCGGCTGACGAGATCGCTGCACCGAAGCAGCGGGCCATGTCCGAGACCGACGAGGCAGGCAACACCCGCGTCGCCTCGGCCGACGTTCAGCTGGGCGGCAGGACGGTGAGCCTCAGGGCGAGGGTACCGGTCCGGTGGACGCCTTCGTGGCCGGTCTCAACACCACGGGCCTGGCGCAGGTGCGGGTGATGGACCATCGCGAGCACGCCATCGGTCTCGAGGGCCATGCCCAGGCAGTGGCCTACCTTGAGCTGAGAGTGGGTGATCACACCCTGTTCGGGGTGGGCATGGATGCCGACATCCTGACCGCGTCGCTGAAGGGGATTCTCCGGCTGGCCTGAGCGGGGTGTGGAGCGGCATCGCGCCGCGGGTGCACACAATCGGCTTTGAATTCACACTCAGCTGCCTGTCGGCAAAGCTTACCGGCAGCAGGTGGTAGTCCACGGATGACGATGCTTTGACCTGAGTTCAAGTCTTCCGGCGGATGAGGGCGTATGATTCGTCATTAAAAACAAGTTCGCATTATTGGCGGACATGTTTCAGAATCATCAACGTTGTTTCTTCCCTTTCCTTTTTCCCTGGAGACATCTCGTGACTGGCATCCTCGCCGGCGGCACACAAGCCCCCGCCGCCTGCGGACAAGATCGATCCGACCTCACCGGCGGCTGCGCTGGCAGGTCTTTGCTGGCATCTTCGGCTATGCCGCCTCATCATTTCGTGCGGGGCATCTCTGACCTCGCCCAGAAGGGCCTGACTCGACGCGGGCCTGCCAACAAGGCCGAGCTGGGCACTGATCGGTGCTGCTGCGGGTCTGCCCTACGGTATCTCGAAGTTCCTGATGGCGGCCGTTTCCGACCGCTCCAATCCGAAGGTGTTCCTGCCCATCGGCCTGCTGCTGTCGGGCCTGCATGACGCTGATGGGCCTGATGCCCTGGGCGACCTCAAGCGGCTCACCGCCTTTGCGCGATGATCTTCATCAACGGCTGGTCCCAGGGCATGGGCTGCGCCGTGCGGCAAGACCATGGTGCACTGGTGGTCCAAGATCGAGCGCGGCTCGGTGGTGTCGGTCTGGAACACGGCCCACAACCCGGCGGTATGGTGCCGGGCGCCATGGTGCTGCTGGCCGGTGCTGTCTACTTCAACACCCACGGCTGAGGCCACCAACAAGGACATCCGGCAGCAGGCGCTGTACTACCTGGCATCGCGGCGATGATCATCGCGATTCCCATCTTCTTCATCATGAAGCGATTCGCCGCAGTCCTGCGGGCCGCCGCCGATCGAGCAGTGGAAGAACGACTATCCGGACAACTACGACGCCAAGACGGCCGAGAAGGATCTGACCACCAAGCGAGACCTTCGTCACCTACGTGCTGAAGAACCGCCTGCTGTGGCACATCGCGCTGGCCAACGTGTTCGTCTCACCTCATCCGCTACGGCGTGCTGAAGTGGTCGCCGGTGTACCTCGTCCGAAGTCAAGCATTTCAACTTCGGCGGCACGGCCTGGGCCTACACCATCTATGAGCTGGCGGTCATTCCGGCACGCTGCTGTGCGGGCTGGTGTCGGACAAGGTCTTCAGGGGCAAGCGCGTCTGACGGGCTTCATTTTCATGATCCTGACCACCGCCGCCGTGGTGGCCCTGTGATGAACCCGGCCACGCCGGCTGACCAGGTGGCGCAACATGCGGACAAGCCCTGTTCCAGAACCCGTACCAGCTGACCGACTTCGTAGCTGATGACCACGGTGGGCTTCCTCATCTATGGTCCGGTGATGCTGATCGGTCTCGCATGCGTTGAGCTGGCTCCCCAAGAAGGCCGCCGGCACGGCAGCAGGCTTCACGGGCTGTTCGGCTACCTGGCGGCACGACGGCCGCGGCAGCCGTGGTGGGTTGGGCTGCTCAGCACTACGGTTGGGACGGTGGCTTCGGCGTGATGATCGGCGGGGGCGTGATTGCCGTGGTCCTGCTCTTCATCACGATGCTTGAGGAAGGGCGCTCACAGGCCTCGCGCTCCCGAGTCCGAGCGTGTATGAAATAAGTCATAGGAGATCAGCATGCAAACGCAAGAAAGTCATCGAGCAGTTGAAGACCCTACGGTGGCGGGACGTGGTGAGATCGGCGGCGGTGACTGGCCTCAGACGGCGCTTGACGCCGTCACCTGCGGCTATTCCACGCCGTTGCTGGAAGGCACGACTTTCGCCAAGGGCACAGTCGAGCCGTTCCCACCAAGCTGGTGCATGGTGGGGTCCGCTATCTGGCGCAAGCGCTAGCGTGGATCTGGGTGCGCGAGAGAGCTGCGCGAGCGGGGCCGTCTGGCCCACAACGCGCCGCACCTGTTCGCAAGACCCAGGCCTTCATCATCCCGGGCGAGAAGTGGTGGGACCGCCTCCCTACTACACCTTCGGTCTGTGGATGGCGACCGGCTCGGCAAGCTCAGCATCGGCTATACCCGGCATCCGTCGCAGGCCGAGGCGCAAGCGCCTGTCGCGCGCGCGTGACGACAAGGCGGCGCCGGCGTCTCGCTACTACGACGGCCAGTTCGACGACGCGCCCGCCCCTGTGCCTGGCGCTGTCGATCGTCGACCATGGCGGTACCGTGCTCAACTACCGCTCGGTCACGGGCATCGACAAGAACGCCGCCGGCAAGATCGGATGGCGTCTCGTGCCGTGACGAGCTGACGGGCGAGACCTATCAGGTCAGGGCGCTGGCGTGGTCAACGCCACCGGCGCGTGTCCTCGCCAACCCCATCCCCGGGGATGGACGAAGTCCACGAGAAGCCGCCGATCCTGCCCAGCCAGGGTATCCACCTGCGCGATCGCGACCTCCCGCCCGGCGACGATGCGCCGATGGTGCCCAAGACCGGACGGCCGCGCTGTTCGCGCGCCCTGGCACGGCAAGCCGCGGTGGGTACCACCGACACGCTGATCAAGCGCCGTCCCACGAGCCCGCCGCTCGAGCAGGAAATCGAGTTCATCCCGAACACGGCACGCGACTACCTGAAGCGGCACCCACGCGCGCCGACGTGCGCAGCGTGTTCGGCCTGCGGCCGCTGGCTGCGCCCAAGGACGAGGGCAAGTCCACCTCATGAAGTCTCGCGCAGCCACAAGGTGGAAGTCAGCAAGTCGGCATGGTCAACATCTTTGGCGGCAAGTGGACCACCTCACCGCCGATGGCCGAGGACTGGCATCGACGCCGCGATCGGCGCCGGGTTGCTGCCGCAGAAGGCCCGTGCGCCACGCGTGAGCTGAAGCTGCATGGCTACATCGATGCTGCAACCGGCACCTCGATGACACGCCGCTGACGTCTGGCGGCAGCGACGCAGCCGCCATCGAGAAGCTGGCAGCCGAGAACCCTGAGCTGGCTCAGGAAGGTGCATCCGGATCATCCGTACACCTCGCGCAGGTACAGTGGGCCATCGACGAGGAGCTGGCCCTGTCGCTGAAAGACGTGCTGGCACGGCGCATCCGGCTGGCTGTTCCTGGACGCGAAGGCGGCTCGAGGTGCCGCGCCTGCGGTGGCTGCATCTCATGGCCCCCGGCTGGGCTGGAGCGAGAGCGCCAAAAGGCCGAGCTGGACAACTCTCGTCAAGCTCACGAAGCAGTATCGGCTGGTGGCCTGATCGCCAGCCGGCGTGCGGTGAAAGCCGCACGCCACCGGGCGGTGATGCCCGCCCGTTCCGCCCCTTGTGGGTTTTCACGACGCCTCGCGCCGTGCGGCCCGGGCGTTCTGCTTTTCATTGGGCGTCGGGCACCCGATGGGCCGCGTCGTCCCGTCGGGCTGGGGTGTGCCCGTTTCTGCGTCTATCATCTCGCCGGATTTGTCACGGCTCAGTAAGGGCGACGGCAGGGCTCTTATACTCGGCGCCGCACTGCGGGCGCAGTGGGACGGCGTGTTGGCCGGCCGTCGGGTGGGGCATTTCCGCCTTTCAGGAAGGGATGCGATGGCCGGGGATTGGTCACGCACTCCGGCTGCGCCGCCGTACGAATGCTCTGGCTATGTTGTGCTTCCGCTGCACGGGTCTGCCGTGCGCTGATGTCGCGAAGAAAAATCGTTTTGGACAGGTGGTTGGGCCTGGCGACCCGCTGGCCCTGGCAGGTGGCGCGTCCGGCGCAGGCCGCCGGCCTCGCTCGGGGAACTTTCCGGCCCGCAGGCGGGCGGCGACATGTCGGCATGGCGCCCGGCGGCTGATGATTCGACCCAAGCCCGAAGCTGGTGAGACTGCGCCTGGCGTCTTCCTTGTCTTCCGGGCAGGAAGCAGCCACGGCAGATCAGGGGGCGGGTACGACTGCCGCCGGAAATCGGTTGAGGCTCGAGCGCAAACTGGGGAGTTGCGGAGCTGCGGAGCGTAACAACTACCGCGTTTCGACATCGATGCGCTGTCGAGCTTTTGCCAGCACCATCCGTGACAGCACGCTGGCTGGCCGCCGCGCAAGCGACCGCAGACCCGGTGCAGTCTCGACGGTCTGCGTCCAAGCTGCATGACGAGGTGCTGGCATTGTCCAGGCCGAAGGTTATTTCGAGCCACGCATCGAGATCGATGCCGAGGCGCCCGACCGCGTGAAGCTCACGCTCGCTCGTGTAACCGCACCAAGGTCAGCGAGCTGGACATCCAGATCGAAGGGCAGGGCACGCAGAACCGGGCGTTGGCCAATGTGAAGCGTCGCTTCGGCATGGCCGTGGGTGATCCCTTCGTGAGCAGCAACTGGCAGAGTGGCAAGTCGGCGCTCATCGATGCCATGCGAAGCGGCAGGGCTACCTGCGCGCCCGCATTGCCCGCAGCACTGCGCAGGTGGATGCCGCGGCGGCCAAGGCGCGGCTGACGGTCGTGGTGGATCTGGCGACCGCATTGCCTTCGGCAAGGTGGAGGTCCAGGGGCTGTCGCGCACCCGAGAAGACTATCACTGATCTGCAGCCCATGAAGGGGACGCATACGGACGCCGCGCTGCAGACTTTCCATGAGCGGCTGCGTGAGGCGGGTAATTTCAGTTCGGTGAGCGTCGTGCCCGGACACGCTGGCGCTGCAGGAAGATCCGTCGCTGAAAAGCGGTGCCCATCCGCCTGGTGGTGGAGGAGCCTGGCGCCATCGGCTGGCTCATGGTCGGTCTGCCAGTACCGACGACGGCTTCCGTGGCCAGGTGGGCTTTGCAGGACCGCAGCCCTGCTCCGCTGCAGATGGAGGCCTCGATGGTGATGTCGGAGCGTCGTCAGCGAGCGTCTCACCAACTCCGAACGCCCTATGATGCCGCGAGGACCGCTACTACGGGTTTGGTGGACGCGTCGAGCGTGAGGACGAGAAAGGTGTCGTCACGTTCAACAGCAACGCCTACGGGCTAGCGGTCAGCGCGAGCGCGACATCGAGGCGTTCACCTCGCGCAGCTGCAGCAGGAAGAGATCCACTCCGGCAGTCCGGGCAGCGGACGGCGTGAAGGCGCTGGAAAAGCTGGCAAGCGCCTCGACGCCGCAGCGCTTCGATCTCGCAGCTCAACCCTCGCGCGGCTACGGCGTCAAGTTCGAGATCCGGGGCCAGCAAGCATCGCGCGCTGAGTGATGCCACCTTCACCCGCTTCTACACCAGCATGGTGGGCTTCAGCCGCTGTCGAAGAACTCGCCCGTCTGGCGCAACGGCACCTTCATCGGTCGCGTGGAGTTCGGCGTGGTCAATCGCGGGCAGCCGCTTCGGCATCCCCAGCGAGAACCTGTTCCGCAGGGGGCATCGGCTCGCTGCGCGGATATGGCTACCGATCGCTGGGCCTGAACGTCAACAACTCGGTGATCGGCCAGCGCCATCGCCCGGCCATAGGCTCAGCGGAATACCGGCACCGCATCACCGAGATGCTGTCGCTGGGCGTGCTCTATGACTACGGCAACGTCACTGACGCCTGGCGCAGCTTCGATGCCGTCTCGCCACGGTGCAGGCCTGCAGGTGCGAACGCCCGTGGGGCCGGTGAAGCTGGACCTGGCCTGCGCCAGGCCATCCATCGCTACCGCGTGCATTTCCACTGGATTCAGCTTCTGATCATGCGAAGAGACGACGAAATCCCCGTGCGACGCGAGCATTCCCTGTGGCGCGCGATCTTCGCTGGAGCGTGCGCATCCCGCTGCTGGTCATGGGGCTGGTGCTGGCGGCGCTGCTGTGGCTGGGCAGCGAAAGCGGACTGACCCAGGCGCCGTCCTGGGCGCAGCAGTTTTCGGCCCGCAATGGCCAGGCGCTGGCCTTCGACCGGCTGCAGGGGGAACCTGTGGCGCGGCATCCGTTTTCGGCGCGTGGAATGGCGTGGCTTCGACACGGCGGTCAAGGGCACTGATCTCGCTAGCTACGCTGGTCGCCGCGTAGCACCGCTGCGTGGCAGGGACTGGTGCATCAGCTGGAGGCCGGGACACGATCGTTCAGGTGCGACCGGTGACCCGGACAGCCGCGCACCGACGTCGACATGCCCGGCGATTTTTGGCCTGCCGTTTCCGCTGGAGATCCGGAAGTTGGCTGTCGGCGACTGGAGATCCGAGCCGCCTGCTCGTCACGGCAAGGATCCGTCGAGCCCCTATGTGGTGCTGACCGACATCGACGCGACGGGCCGAATATGCCGTGGGGCAATACCGGATCAAGACGCTGGCACTCACCAGCCCGTGTGGGGCAGGTGCGCCCGCCACGGCGCAGATGGAGGGCACCGCCGCACCGTCTGAAGGGTGTGATCCAGGCCAATGGCCAGGCAGCAGTGGCCGTATGACGCCACCCTGACCGTCGATGGCGACCTCGACAGACTCGCCGGCCACCCTCAAGGGGCAGCTGGCCGATGGCATGGCCGACATCCAGACCGTGGTGAAGCTGCTGGCCGGATGCCAGTGGAGCGTCTCGCACGCCCGCCCGGCCGACACCAACCTGATGCGCTTTCACCGCCTTGGCAGCTGCCCGAGACCGGCATGGACCTGACCTCGACATCGATCAGGCGCCCGGCAAGAAGGAAAACGTGGTAGGGACTCATCCGGCTGGCCAACCGCCGGGCGGGCACGCTGGAGGGCACCCGCATTCCGCTGCGCTCGCTGCAGAGCGGCATCGTTTCCGCATCCCGCCCACGGCACAGTGGGAGCACTCTACGTCGCCCTCAACGACCCGGGCCATTGGCCTGCCGGTGAGCGTGCAGCAGGCTGACGCCGGGGCGTGGAAGTCTGCCAACGCGAAACCGGGCAATGGCGCCGGCAAGGGTCAGGCCCCCAGAAACCGCAGACTGCTCCAGCCCGTGACCATCGCCGCCAAGGGCGAAGCCCGCATCGAGTGGGGCGGCTGGAAAGCTGGCTGGCCTCAGTCGATGGCCATTCCGGGGACCACGCTGCCTGCCTCGAAGAGTGACCCGAAGCTGACCGGACTGGACCTGGCCCCAAGCTCTGGCAGGGGCCTGCCCGGACAGCCTCTGGCGGACAGGTGAAGGTGGACAGCCGCAGTCCCTGGTGGATTCGTCGCAGCGCGCCGAACAGATGCGCACCCCGTTGCCGGCTGACCTGAAGAAACTGGCAGCCGATGCGCAGGTGAAGCTGGCCGGGCACGCTGACCCGCGCTGGCTGAAACTGAACGAAGGGCGGGTTGCACCGGTGAGATCGCTGCTGACGGCCAGCGGCCAGGCGGCCGTCAGTGCCCGTGGGATCTGAACCCGAGGCGGGCACGGCCCGCGTCGGCTGGACCCGGCGCACGAGCGCCGGGCCACGCCGCCCGCTGACCCGGCCTCGCGTGAGGGATGCTGGGCGCGGACTGGTCCGTCGAAGTGGCGCCTGATGTCGCCCGGCCAGAAGGCCACGGTGGGCTGGATCTGGTGGGAAAGCCGCGTGGTCGGCCAGCCGCCGACCGGCGGCTCTGCACGGCAAGGCCGAGCTGGATGCCCAGTGGCAGCCGCCGTCGCTGAAGCGACATCGACCCGAAGCTGGCCCATGGACGGCCAACATCGCATCCAGGCCAAGGCACTGGGCGCCCCGCAGGATCGGCTGGATGTCGGTGTGAAGCTTAACGACCTGTCGGCATTGATCGCCGCGCTGCAGGCAGCATGAATCTGATGGCCACCTGAGCGGGCGCTTCAGGACCTGCGAGCGCCAAGGCCCTCGGCGCGTGCCAGCGGCGTGGACTCGACGATCCTGACGAGGCGGGCAAGCCGAACCGTCTGAGCCTGAAGGACCTGAAGTTGGATCTGACAGGCGCCGCTGGCGCTGCAGGCGAAGTCGCGCAGGACACGCCCGTGGAGCTGACGCTGTCTCGCCCGTCAGCTGCGCTCGGGCACCGACGCGCGGATGCGCTGAACCTCGAGCCTGCATGGCACGCCGAGCCAGCATCAGCTGGCCGCCGCCGCCCGGCAGGGCAGCGACCGGCTGCGTAGCTGCGTCGCTGCAGGGCGCGCTGTCGCTGCCGCGCACCGGCCCCAGCTATCGGGCCAGTGTGGAAACCCTGACCTGAGTGGCGCGCACCGCCGTGCGCCGCTGACCCGGCGCCGCTGGCGGTGGACGGCAGTCGCCTCGACGCTGCTCGGATTTCCGGCTCAGCGCGCTGGACGGACACATTGACCTCGAAGCGCCTCGCTGCTGGACCGAGCGGCCCGCTCAAGTACGAGACGCGCGGCAGCCTCGACGATCTGGCCTCGCTGCGGCTGCATCAGCTGCTGGGCGTGGATGAGCAGAAGAACCTGACGCGCTGGAAGGACATGCGCATTGCCGGTCAATGGCAGTTGTGTCAGTAGGGGCGCAGGCCCTGTACGGTGACGCAGGCCGGCATCCGTGAGCAGGTGCCTGCCGGCGCAGGAAGCGCCTCGGCTGCAGCGACAACAACGCGTTCTGCGCTTTGCGCTTTGATGAGCGCAAGCTCAACGGCAAGGTGAAATCTGGACATCGTGTCGCTGGAGCTGGTCAACCTGTTCACCGGCCCCGGACATGGCTGTCGATGGTTCGCTGAAGGTCGACGGCACGGTGGCCGGCACGCTGGACGCCGCGCATGGACCTCGGGCGTCACCGGCAAGCGACCTGTCCGTGCTGCAAAAGCGCTCGGCCGGCATGCGCCTTCCGGAGGCGAGCTGATGCGCACCTGAGCGGTCAGCGCCTGCAGATCAATCGTGCTCAAGTTCCATGCCGGCCAGGGCAGCCTCGCAGCCGAAGCGGTGCGGCCCGCCTGGTGGATCGCGGCAACATGAAGGCCGCTGGCCCACCCAGTGATGCCGCCTGCTGCAGCACTCACGAAGCCGCCCAGCCGGCAGTCCCAAGCCCTCGCTGCCGCCGATGGACGGCGTCTTCGATGGCGCCGACCATTTCGAGACCTGGGCCGTCATGTGACCCTCCCGGTGTGACCTGTTCGACCAGCGGCCCGGCTGGCCTGATCCTGGTCGGCATCGAAAGTCGACGAGGACAGATCGAGCTGGCGCCCTTCTGCCCCACTCTGCCTGGCGACGGTGAGCCCGGTGAGCAGATCCCAGGACCCGCCTCGAGGAAAAGGACGCGGAAGCCAGTCGCATCGCCAGCGATCTGAAAGTGGAGCTGGGTGACAAGCTGAAGATCAACGGCATGAAATGAAGCCCGACTGCGGCAGTTGCAGGTTGGCGGCTTCCTGCCGGCGCGATCCGCAGCCGACCGGCGTGGTCAACATCGTGGACGGCAGCTATCAGCTCGATGGCCAGAACCTCAAGTTCACTCATAGGGCCTGATCCGCTTCACCGGTCCGGTGGACAATCCGTCGCTGGACATTGAGGCCATGCCCGTACCCGCCGGTGGAAGCGGGCATTTCCATCACCGGGCAGGCAAGCAACCCGCGATCTCGCTCATCTCCAAGCCCTCCGCGTCGGAGACCAACAAGCTGTCCTGGTTGAGTTAGGGCGTGCCGCCCGACGAGGCCGGGGCGCTGCCTAGCGTCCCCTGGGCTCCCAGCAGGCAGGGCCACAGCTGCAACGATGAGCATGGCGTGCGTCGCCTCCACGCCGAGCGGCTGGGTCTGACGCTGAACCACGGTTATGCGTCCAACACCGCGTAGATTCGCATCCAGAAAGCATGACGCCCAAGGGCCTGGTGGCCTGAGCAGCAGCAACGTCTGCCGACGACTGAAACCGGCGGGTGCGCTGGGCAAGCGCATCAACGACCGCCTCGCAGTTCGCGAAGGGCGTGCGCGGCTCGAACCTGCGCATCCAGCACACCCTGGGCAGCACGTTCTGCGCGCTCAGACCGGCAGCGACAACCCGCGGACGCGCTGGTGCCTGCGCAGCTTTCGACTGAGGCCAGGGCGCTGCATCGTCGTCCGGTCCGTCCTCTGATCCTCTGCTGAGTGATGCGCCCTTCGGGGCAGGCCCTCACAGGCCATGCACTGTGCTGACGAGCGGGCATCAGGCGCGGAGCATTCCCAGAAAGCGTTTCCTGAAAGCAGATGCCTGGCCTTGTGGTGCAATCACTAATTCCATGGCATTCCTGTGCCCGTGCGCAAAACCGCCGGCATCGGTTCATAACGTCGGCCTTCCACCCTGCGGGCTGGCGCGCCTTTGCGTTGCCCGTCATCTGTCGCCGGGTGCCAGCCCGTCATAGCGCAACGAAATCGAAAGTGCCCGAGCGAAGAAGAGGTCTTGACCGTCCATCACCGGACCGATCGTCTGTTCAGTTTCACCACCACCGCGTGACGAGGCGCTGCGCTTCAAGAACGGCCATTTTCACGATGATCGGCCCGCCGCCGAAAGAGGGGCGAGCGGCCGCCGCTGCGAGCCTACAGCATCGCAAGCGCCATACTACGAGGAGCAGCTGAGTTCCTCAGCATCAAGGTGCCCGATGGTCCGCTGACTCCAACGTTGCACACAGGCTCAGACAGTCGACAGGGCCGCGCTCACCGGCACGCTGGTGACCGACTACTTGTCGCTGGCAAGCGTCGTGGCTGCGCGTCACCGCACCGGCCTGGCCCCTTCCTCAGCATCACGCGCGACCCCGAGACCTACGAGCGCTGCGCGACCAGGTGATCCTGCGCACGCGTGCGCCAGGTGAACGAACTGGCCTACTACGACCTGTTCACCAGCGGGAACCGCCGGAGCACGAATACCTGGGCGAGCTGATCATGGCAAGCTGCTGTACTACCCACTGTGACCCGCGAGCCTTCCGCAACCAGGGCCGCATCACCACCCCTCATCGAGAACGGCAAGCTCAACGCCGATCTCGGCGCCTTCAAACCGCGAGGAAGACCGCATCGCGATCTGCGGCAGCCCCGGGAGATGCTGCGCGATCTGAAGCGACATGTTCGAGAAGCGCGCCGGCCGAGCGCAACACCTCCACCCCGGGTGACTCTGTCATCGAGCGGGCCTCGCCGAGCAGTGATTCTGCCCCACGACGCCACTGAGGTGCCCCGCCGATCCTGCGCGTCGGCGCCTCATGGCGTGGCAGCACATCCGGCGCTTCTCTCCATGCCGGATAGAAGACGATACTGATCGTCAGACAGTGCTTTCCCGTCCGGCCAACGTCCCTTCCGATGTGGGCCGACAGTGGTACTGAGCCTCCTTTCACCGACCTGCCCAGCACCTTCCGACGGACGGTCGTGCAGCATCCATGCAACGTGGATGTTTCTGAAAATCCTTTCGCGGGCACTGGCGTGTTCCCGCAAGCGTGTGCAGGTTGGCCACGCCAGTGCGTCTGCGCAACACTTTCCATGGTGTCCCGCATTTGAAGGCACACATACGTCCGCGTGGACGAACCCCCATATCTTGCACAATGCGCTTTTCATCGAGGTTCCCGAGATCATCGGGATGAAAAGCGGGAGCCGGTGTCCGAAAGGTCGCCCTCGGCCTTTCGCACAGGGTCACGCCGGCGCTGCCCCGCAACCGTAGGCGGTGAGCAAGGCTGAGCGTCCGGACGCACTTTTTCCTGAACCACTGACCCATGGGGTCCGGGACAGTTCCAGCCACGCACGGACCTGCGCCAGGAGACCTGGCCCCGATATTGCCGAAAGGCCGCCCCATCTTCATGGCGGCAGCGCCTCGGCATGGATGACAACCCTGCGGTGGGCAGCGGGCGTCGCGGTGGATGGCGCCTGTCTGTGCGCGTCCGCCCGACTGCCGCCGGCCCTCGCCCCCATCTGAAGGAAAACCCGGCTGATGACCGTCACCGTCACCCAAACCCGGCTCGCGTTCAGTGCACCGCCACCACCCGTGCGCTGATGCCCGTGGCATTGCCTACCAGCTGGTCGACCTGACCCCAGGACGCCGTCGCCATGGCCCAGGTGCTGGCCAAGGGCACCGCCAGGCCCCCGTGGTCGGGCCGGCGAAGCCCACTGACCGGTTTTCGCCCTGACATGATCGGCCGCTCGGCCTGATATCCGCCGGTGGGGCTGGTCTATTACCCTCGGCCTCGGCAACACCGAGCGCTTCATGCATGCCAGCCTGCCGGCCAAGCGCATTCCGGTGGATGAGTCTGCCCCTGATGCCCGAGCCGGACGAGCCTCGATGCTGATCTCGCCCGCTCACGCCGACGGCGAAGGGCGCGGGCAAAGCCGTGGGCCCGGCAGGTGATCCGCTTCCGAACGATCCGGATCGCCGCCGTCGCTGCGGGGGTGATTGCCAGCGGAAACCGCACTCGGCCGACTGTTCGCCTGTGCCGGAGTCGTCATCGGCGACAAGTGCGGCGTGCCGGTGCTGTACCGCTGACGCTGGCTGGCACCGAGCTGGACGTGGCTCTGGTTCGCGAAGGCCTGAGCGATTCCAGGTCAGCCCTGCGAGGTCGAGCCCGCCCTGAACGCTGCTCCGTCATGGGCACCGCCGCATGGGCGAAGGGAGCTGTGACGCCATGACGGACATGACTGACAGGGACCCGATTGAAATGAAGGAAAGGGGTGATGAGGGCGAAAAGGCCCCGGTCGCCCATGATTGATGCAGGGAGAGAATCATGACGGGCTGCAAGCAGCTACGAAGCCTCCGATACGGGCGTGCCGGATGATGACAAAACTGGGGCTGGATTATCACGCGCTGAACGCGATGCTGAACCCGTACGACGCGGACGGAACATCCAGTTCAGGTCGATCGTCGCGTGCGGCGCGCCAATACTTCCCGCAGCACGTCAACCAGAACACGGTGTTCTTCCACAACCTGACGAGAAGCTGCGCCACCTGGTGGACGAAGTTGCCATTACGATGCCGAAGTGCTGGACCAGCATTCACGCAATTTCCAGCGCCATATCTGGGACGAGGCCCACAGCCGGAAGTTCCGTTTCACCTTCCTGGGCGCCTCTCAGCTACTACACCTCCTACACGCTGAAGACGCGCAACGGCCAGCGCTATCTGGAGCGCTTGAGGACCGAGTGGTGATGGTGGCACCGACGCTGGCGCGCGCGACGAGAAGCCGGCGCTGCGCTCATGGATGAAATCATCAGCGGGTCGATTCGGCCGGCCACGCCCACGTTCCTCAACGCCGGCAAGAAGAGCCGGGGTGAACTGATCTCATGCTTCCCTGCTGCGTAGAAGACAACATGAGAGCATCGGGCGCGCATCAATCTGGCGCTGCAGCTTTCCGGGCGGGGCGGCGGTGGCGCCGATGCTTACCAACCTGCGCGAGCTGGGCGCCCTATCGCGGGTGATCGAGAACCAGTCTCCGGCGTGTGGTCTCGTGATGAAGCTGCTGGAAGATCTGTCTCGTATGCCAACCAGCGGGTGCGCGGCAGGGCGCCGGCGTGGTGTACCCGAATGCCCACCATCCGGACATCCTGCGCTTCCGGACACCAAGCGCGAGAATGCTGACGAGAAGATCCGTATCAGTATCGCTGTCGCTGGGCGGCGATTCCGGACGTGACCTTCGAGCTGGCTGGCGCAACGCCGATACGTATCTGTTCCTCGCCATGACGACGTGAAAGGGTCTACGGCAAGGCCTTCTGGAGATTTCTCGGTACCGAGAAATACGACGAGATGGTGGGTGAAGCGCATCCGGCAAGAAGATCAACGCCCGTGAGTTCTTCCAGACGCCGCCGAGATCCAGTTCGAGAGCGGCTATCCCCACATCATGTTCGAGGACACGGTGAACGCGCCAATCCCATTGACGGGCGCATCACCACAGTCCAACCCAGTGTCGGAAATCCAGCAGGTCAACGAGGCATCCACCTTCAACGACGATCTGAGCTTATCGGCATCTGGGCACCGACATTTCGCAACCTGGGGTCAAGCGAACATCCGCCGCCATGGATGGCCCGACTCGCGCAATGGTGGGCGCGGTGCGTGCCCTGACCGCCGTCTCGAAATGTCGGCCATCGACAGCGTGCCTTCGGTGCGGCGCGGTAACGATGAGGCCCATGCGGTGGGACTGCAGCAGATGAACCTCATGGCTTCCCGGGCGCTGAGCGCACTTTCATTACGGCAGCCCGGAAGGCATTGATTTTCACCCGGCGTGTACTTTGCGATGCAGGGTCACCACTCGCTGCGGGCTGCTCCAACCCGCTGCGGCGCAGGAGAAGGCAGCACTTTCGTGGGTTCGATCGGTCGCGCTACGCTGACGGCAGCTTCTGAGAAATATGTGACGCGCGACCGGCTGCCCGGAGACTGAAAAGTGGTACGCGCTGCTTTGCACGGATGAACGTGACACCGCCCACCCGTGAGGACTGGGCGGTGCTGCGGAGGCGCAGATGCAGCACGGTCTTCACAACCGCAACCTGTAGGCCGCGCGCCCACGGGCTCCATCAGCTGCATCAACCATTCCACGTCCTCCATCCATCCGATCGTCTCGAAGGTGGGAGATCCGCAGAAAAGCAAGATCGGGCGCGTACTACCCGGCACCGTTCATGACGAATTTAACGACAACCCGAGTACTACCGATGCCTACGAGATCGGTCCGGAACCGCTGATCGACACCATGCCGCGGCCACCGAGCACGTGGACCAGGGTCTGTCGCTCACGCTTCTTCTTCCCGTCGGATGCCACCACGCGCGACATCAACCGGGCACAGATCTACGCCTGGAAGAAGGGCATCAAGACCATCTATTACGTGCGGCTGCGTCAGGCGGTGCTGGAAGGGACCGAGGTGCAGGGTTGCGTGTCCTGCGCATTGTGAGCGCCGCCGTGCGCCGCGAAGGGAAACCTCGCGGTGACGGAGAGCGGACGGAACAGGAACAGGGGCCAAGGCCCGACAAGAACAGGTGATTGATATGTCGAACAAGGAACAGGTGCGGAAGCCGCCGCTGGCCATCAACTGGAACCGGCTGCAGGACGAGAAGGATCTGGAGGTATGGAACCGGCTGACGGCGAACTTCTGGCTGCCGGAAAAGGTGCCCCTGTCCAACGATGTGCAGAGCTGGGCCACGCTGCGTGAGGAGGAGCAGACGCTGACGATCCGGGTGTTCACCGGGCTGACGCTGCTGGACACCATCCAGAACACGGTGGGGGCGCCCTCGATGATGGTGGACTGCACAGACACCGCACGAAGAGGCGGTGCTGACCAACATTGCCTTCATGGAAGCGGTGCATGCGCGCAGCTATTCGTCGATCTTCTCGACCCTGTGTTCCACCAAAGGAAGTGGACGAGGCGTTCCGCTGGTCGGAAGAGAATCCGCAGCTGCAGGCCAAGGCGCGGCTGATCCTGGAAGAGTACGACGCCGCGTCCGATCCCCTGCAGCGCAAGATTGCCAGCGTGTTCCTGGAGAGCCTCCTGTTCTATTCGGGCTTCTATCTGCCCATGTACTGGTCAAGCCGCGGCAAGCTCACCAACACGGCAGACCTCATCCGTCTCATCATCCGCGATGAGGCGGTGCAGTTACTACATCGGCTAGCAAGTTCCAGCGTGCGCTGGCCCGGCTGCCGGAAGCCGACCAGGCACGTCTGAAGGACTTCGCGTTCTCGCTGCTCTTCGAGCTGTACGAAGTCGAGGCGCTCTACACCGAGGAACTCTACGACCGCATCGGACTGACCGAGGACGTGAAGGTCTTCCTGCACTACAACGCCAACAAGGCGCTGCAGAACCTGGGTTACGAGGCACTGTTCCCCCGCGGCGTGCGAGGTCAATCCCGCCATCCTGTCGGCACTGTCGCCGGACAGCGAGAACCACGACTTCTTCTCGGGCAGTGGTTCCTCCCATGTCATCGGCAAGGCCGTAGCCACCGAGGACGAGGACTGGGATTTCTGAAATGTCTGAGTTGATCAGGCCCTGTTGAGGCCTGAGAGGTAGGTGCGGCCCGCGTAATAGTGGCTGTTGCTTGGGGGTGGATGCGTGTGACCGTTTGTCGTCCCGTCATTGCAGGGGGCCTCTGTGGCTGTTATATGACAAAAAGGTTGTGGGGCCGTGTGGGCCAAGTGGACTTCTGGCAGATGGGAGTGTCAGGACATGGGTGATATCCAGTTGTTCCGTCTAGAGGGTGAAAACGCTGTCGAGCTGTCGGCAACGTCCGCGAAGTTGGAGCGTAAGCTACAACGTCTAATTGAGGGGCAGATGGAGGTACTTCTGGGGGTACGGCTCCTTGCCTCGGAATATGTGACGGGGAAAACGCACCGAGGAAGGATCGACTCTCTGGGACTGGACGAAAGATAATTGTCCTGTGATCATCGAGTACAAGCGGCATGTACACGAGAGTGTCATTAATCAAGGACTTTTCTATCTGGATTGGCTGCTCGATCATCGGGCAGAGTTCAAATGGCTGGTGATGGATAGGCTGGGCCGTGAATCTGCCGAACGTATTGATTGGCCTGGTGCACGATTACTATGCATCGCGTCAGATTTTACGCGCTACGATCAGCATGCTGTTCAACAGATACCGCGTAGTATCGATTTGATTCGTTATAAGTTCTTTGGTGATGATCTGCTACTGCTGGAGCTGGTAAACGCGCAGGTCCAGACATCGTCGGATCCCAGGCCGGACTCTGTACGATCAAATGACATGATCGAGCCGGGAAGGAACGTCGATTCCGGTGAAGTTGGGGCTGGAGATTGCATTGAGCCGAATCGGACAGCTGATGTGTCCGATGGAGACATGACGCCTCATGAGAACGAAGCCCCCTTGGCTCTGGATAGGACGGGCAGGGATAAGCCCTTCGATCAGAGACTGCAGGAAACCACGGATGAGGTTCGGCAGATCTGCGCTCAGTTGTGCAGCTTCGTGACGTCTCTGGGGATGACGTAACTGTGAAGCAGACACGTCTGTATTTTGGCTCTTCGCAGGCTTCTGGAGTTTCGGGTCGGTCATCATTCAGAAGAGACGCCTGCTGTTGAATCTGAAGCTTGATCCGCGCACTTTGCCCGACTCTGACTATGAAAGCGGGTTTGCCAAGAATATCCAAGGAATAGGAACTTGGGGTGTGGGCGATGTGGAGCTACGGTTAAAGTCGATGGATGATCTGGATCGTGCCAAACCGTTGATAGAGAAGGCGTGTTGGCAAGGTGATGGGCCAAGAGGCTAGATCTGTCGGATGACTACTTGTCCCGATCCTGAGCGCGCATTGGCTGTTCACGGCTGATGAAGGGACGATGCCTCCGTGATCATGGAAAGGGAAACGGGCGCCTTTCATGGAAGAGGCTTCTATTGGATAATACGAGGCTAGTCAGGGATGATTCTTTGGGGAAAAGGCCATGCGTATCGAATCCATCCGTCTGAAGAACTACAAGAGCTTCCGGGATGCCAGTATCGTCGACATGCCCAGCCTGTGTGTGGTCGTGGGGGCCAACGGCACGGGCAAGAGCACGCTGTTCGGAGTATTTGGATTTCTGAAGGATTGCCTGCTCTTCAACGTCCGCCATGCCATGCAGCAGCGTGGTGGTTTTCGGGAGATGCTCGCGTGGTGGATCCTGAGAGGAATCGAGATCGAGATCAAGTTCCGTCTGGAAATCAGTGGTGTCGATCGATTGGTGACCTACCTGCTGCACCTTGGGGAGGAGCGAGGGCGGCCGATCGTTCTTCATGAAGTGTTGCGCTACAAGAGAGGTCGGTACGGCTCCCCGTTTCACTTCCTGGATTTTCGCATGGGGGAAGGCTATGCCATCAACAACGAGGAGGATTTTCGCGCGACGAGGATCTGACGCGGGAAGAGCAGCGAGTCGACAGTGGTACGCTGGCTATCAGCGGACTCAGGGCAGTTTCAGCGATTCAAGGCTGCACATGCCTTCCGCCGGTTGATCGAGAATTGGCATGTCTCTGATTTCCACATCAGCGCTGCCAGAGGCAGTAAGGACGCTGTGGGCGCTGATGATCATCTGTCCGTGACCGGTGACACTTCAGCTGGTTGCACGTCACATTCATGAAGAGCATCCTGATATTTTTCAGGAGATCGTCCGAGCATGCGCGAGCGTGTACCAGGGGTTTCGTCTGTTGCACCCAAGCCGACGGAGGATGGACGTCTGTTGCTGCAATCTCCAGGATGGGGTATTTGTGGATCCATTTGTGGATCGCTACGTGCGGATGGAACCATCAAGATGTTCGCCTCATCTCAGTGTTGTTACATGATCCAGATCCTCATCCCTCCCAGTGCGTGAGGAGCCAGAGAATCAGCTGTATCCTGGCCTGTTATTGGAGCTGGGTCGAGGAGTTTCGAGACTATGCCATCCGCGGCCGTGGTCAGGTCATGCATCGACGCATTCGCCGGACTTTCTGAATGCATTGGATGTGGATGAGGTTTTCTGGCTGGTGAAGAAGAATGGCTATACGCAAGTGCACCGGCTAGAGATGATGCACAGATCGTGACCCATATGAACGACGGTGACAAGATGGGCTATCTATGGAAACAGGGCTTTTTGAGGGGTGGACCCGCAATGAAGACGCTGGTGTTCTGCTTCGAAGAGCCTTTCGCACGTGAGATGCTAAAAGGTGTTCTTCCACGGTTGTTGCCGGAAGATATTGATATTAAATATCTAGTCTTCGAGGGAAAGCAGGATCTACAGAAGCAGTTGAGCAACGATTGCGTGGTTGGCAGAAGCCTGACAGTCACTCATCGTGTTGCAAGACAAGGATAGCCATGACCGCCTAACTGTAAAACGGAAGCTGCAGGATCTGTGTGCTCGTGTCGGGTCAAAGCGAAGCTCTGGTGCGTATCGCGTGCCAGTGAGTTGGAGAGTTTCATCTTGGGGATCTGCAGGCCGTTGAGCAGGGGCTTGGCATGAAGGGATTGGTGACGCAGCAGAGGAAACGGAAGTATCTTTGCCCCGGACGCGCTGGCTAATGCCGCAGAGGAGCTGAAGAAACTGACCTCAGGGACGCTATCTAGAAGATTCAGGATCCTGATCGATTGGCCTCCATATGAATCTGGAGGGTGGAAACAGTTCGCATAGTTTCAATGTCCTGATCAAGGGTATTCGCCGCCCAGCAGCCTAAAGTGTCTGCTTGATCTCCAGGTACTCTCTCCTAAGCTTGTATAGTTGTTACAGGAGAGAGAGCACGCCATGACCACCATTTCTTCACCCATGCGCGTCTGGCGCATGGCTACTGGCGAGCCCATGAATGGGGGCTGGATGATCAGGATTCC
>BNJS01000506.1_pt1 | contig 91967 bp, 129 predicted proteins | sample 8540461 | NCBI WGS metagenome assembly BNJS01 (sample SAMD00202454, study PRJDB9452) | human saliva metagenome | isolation source: human saliva | place: Japan | reverse complement strand
TGATATATGCACCTATACAATCAAGGGCCAAACATCAAATTCAGAATATATAGTAAAGGCGAATGAAATTATTACAGAAACTATATATAATATAAAAATACAAAGAGATGGAGTTGTTGCCAGAAAAGAGGCAGAGTGAAAATGCAACGATATCTTCAAAAGTAGATAAAAATAGAATATTAGAGGTAAAGAGAAGCTGTCAGAGATTGGGTAAAGGTTAACTTAGATGGTGAGGAAGCCTATATACAGTTGAAAGATGGTCAAGGTGTTATATAGCAAACAACAACAAAGATGTAGTAGATGAGGAAACAAGACTTCGTCAGAGTATAATTGATTATGCAATATCTTTTTGAAGGCGGAAAAGTATGTTTGGGGTGGCGTAAATCCTCATTTGGTGTAGACTGTTCAGGGGTTTACCAGATATATTATGAGCTAATGTACATAGGAAAGAATTTACCGCATTCATCAAGGGCTCAAAGCCGGACTTGGAAAGCAAGTTAGTAAAAGAAGCTATGAGACCCGGGTGATTTAATATTTTATGCAGAGGAAGTAATATAAATCATGTTGGCATTTATATAGGTAAAGATAAGGTTATTTCAGCATCTACAGAAAAACCGCGGTATAAAAGATTAACAGATATGATTATAGAACGCCTGTAAAAATTTGTATCAATGTTTTTAAAATTAACGAGCAAAAGCTTGTTATATATATATTAGGAGAAGGTAATAGGAAAAATCAAACTAGTATTATTAGTCACGTTATTGGCGGTGAATATATGTACTTTAAGTACAATGACAAAGCTTTGCGGCAAAAGCTAAGAAAAATCAAGCAGAGAAGGTTAGTGCTCTTATTGTACAGATACGAAGAAGTAGAATTTGATGAACCTGAGATAGATCAGGCTATAGATGCGCGAAAGCCCATGGAAATCCTGTAGAAAATGAGAAGAAAGCTGAAGAGAGAAAAAGCTTTGCAAGAAAAGTCTAATAAAGATATAGGACCGAATGAGCCAAAATATAGAAAAAGCGGAAGGGAGCTAAAGAAGAAGTAAAAAACAGCTTCAAGTGCCAGACAAAAGTTAGTTGGTATGCCTAAATTTGTCAATTGGAAAGGGTCTAAATTGGCGAAAATACTCCAAGTGGTTTTGACTGTTCAGGTTTTGTACAATATGTTTACAAAAATGCAGCAGGAAAGTCTTTACTTAGAAATTCAGCTTCTCAATCTACACAAGGAAAGGGTATCAGCTCAGAAGAAATGCAAATTGGTGATTTACTTTTCTATGGAAATGGAAATAGAATAAATCATGTGGCTATGTATATAGGAAATGGTAAAGTTGTTCATGCTTCAAATGAGCGTTCAGGAATTAAAATCTCTCCTTGGAATTATAGAACACCTTCTACTATAAAAAGTATGATGGAATAATATTAAAATGATAAGTTAAAAGGTCGCTAGAGCGACCTTTTTGTTAGTGAAAGAAACTTTGCCTTGGTATAAAATATCCTACTTGATTTTTCATAAATAAAAGGTTATGCTTATTACTTTTAAAGCATTAAAAACTGTGTGGTGTAAAAGAAAAATATATAAAGGATAAGATGTCAAATAGAATTAAATTTAAGTCTAGATGGGGCTTTATTTTAGCTTTGTATGAGTTCAGCGGTAGGAATGGCAAATGTATGGTCCATATAAAATAGGGTTCAAATGGAGGAGCGGCTTTTAATTCCATATATATATTTATAGTATTATTTAGTTATGGAGTCTATCAACAGAATATGCTATAGGTAGATTTGCGGGAACAGGAACTCTAGGAGCTTATGAGAAGTCTATACAAATGAGATTTCCAAACTCTAAAGTACTTAAGCATATAGGATGGTTACCGCTTATGGGTTCTTTTATGTATTGCCTTAGGTTATGCAGTAATAATAGCTTATGTTGTAAAAGCATTATTTCAGTCAATAACAGGTAGTTTAATGACTGTTAATGCCGGTGAGTGGTTTTCTTCATTTTCGGCAACAGATTTTGCGGTCTTACCTTATCATATAGTGGTTGGTAGTAATATAACAATATTTGTGGGTGCAGAAGCTATAGAGAAAACTAATAAAATAATGATGCCTTTATTTTTATTTTATTTGTTGTTATAGCTGTAAGAATAGCTTTTTACCTAATGCGATCTCGGCTATGGCTCTTGTAAAACCTGATTTCAATTATTTAAAGGATCCTATGACGTGGGTATGGGCTATGGGACAGGCATTTTTCTCTTTGTCTGTAACAGGTTCAGGTATGATAGTATACGGCTCATATCTTGATGATAGGGAAGATGTAGTAGATGGAGCTAAAAATACTGCAATTTTTGATACTATAGCCGCCGTATGTGCTAACCCTAGTTATGATGCGGCTTGTTTTGCTTATAATATAGATGTTAATGGTGTTGATCTTTTTATTCGTTACTCTACCTAATATTTTGCAGGATATTATAGGGGGAAGAGTATTTGCTATATTATTATTCCTAGCTGTAACTTTTGGTGGAATAAGTTCTTTACAAAATATGTTGGAGGCAGTTGTAGAGTCTATAGTATATAAATTTCCTAAATTGCCAAGAAAGTATGTAAGTGTATTTTTGGAATAGTATTGTGCAATAGGTGTATTTATGGAACCAATATCTAAATGGGGACCTTGGATGGATTTAGTATCCATATATATTATTCCCTATAGGTGCCAGCCCTCAGTGCTATAGTATGGTTTTTGGTACTCAGAAAGAAACTTTGTTGGCTGAGGTGAATGAGTGCTAAGTCAAAGATTGGAAATTTATGGTATAATTTGGGAAGATATTTATAGTACCCATTTGCAGTTTTGCTTTTGTATAATAGCTATAATAAAAGGAATTTCTTTTAGTAGTAGATAAAATTTATATTGTTAATCTAAGCAGGCTTGACTTTTAAATATATTATGCTATTTCTATATCAATAGTTAATTAGATTGAATTAAGTGAGAAATCAGTATGTGGATATGTACTGATTTCTCGTTTTCTATAAACAAAAACATAAAGGAGTGAATATGAAAAAGATAGTTAAGAATCTTAGTCTTATATCAGTTTTTATGTGTTTGTCTATATTTCAATTTGGAAATTTTAGTTCTACTGCTGAGGAAAATATGGAAATAAAGGCTTTCATATAAGTCCATATCATGCAAATCCGGATGCAAAAACTATTATAGATGGTTTGGAAACTTATATCAGGTATGAGGTGACAAAGCCGGATGGATCAAAAGATTATAGTAGTAATTCATGGATAAATACAGATTGGAGTTATACAACTAAGATAGGTAAAAGAGGAGATTTCTTAGATATAAATCAAGTAGCAACAATGGCACAAGAAGTGTATATAAAAATACTACAGGTGCGGATATGCCTATCAATATAAAATTTACTTATCCACGTAAGGAATACAGATGCAGGCTATTATGCACCTATAGTTAGTCGGAGAGCCTGTAGTAGAAAATACTGATACAATAAATTCGTTTAATTTTTGATATAACAGGGTCTTGAGTGAATACTCTAGATTTGAGCTAGGGCAAATGCAGATACTAATTGGTCAAATCATAGAGATATTACTATAAGAGGTACTTTAGGAGCCGGTAAGGAGATTAGTAGTAAAAACTCCTTTAAAAATAGAAAATATTGAAAATGTAGAGAATGTTTATTTCTCATCTGATATAATTTATAATACTCCAAGAGTGATAAAAGATATGTAACTGTGCGTGGTGCAATCGGTATATAAAGTAGATGATTTGATATTTTGAGGTATGTAGAACATACTTATATTATTATACAGATGATGATGGTACTACAAAGGGAGCTTATGTAAGAGTGCCAAAGAGATACAGGCAGTTATGCGGAAGTCAAAAAGTCAGATTTATATTATACTTTATGGGATTATATAGGTACTGTAGATGAATAATAGACCTAATATTTCCGATGAGTCAGCTTTGCTGAGCAGTGATTTATGCAATAAGACTAACAGGCCGAGATGGTATTTTTTGAAAGGTCAGTCCTTTAGGATATTCTGTACTTAGAGAAAATGTAGCAAAATCCTACTAAAGTCAGAGATTGTATTATTATAGTCTTGGAAATCGTGGTTTAGTTATATATGACGAGGAGGCAAAGCCAGTCAGATAGGAAGAGTTGATGAAAAATGGCTTTAATCTTTCTAAATATTATGTAGAATTAGCTAAGGTGCTTGATACTGAGGATAAGGTACTTAATATTAATAGTTCTTGGTCGGATTTTGATAACCTTACCTATCATATGAAAGTTCATTCACCTAGAATGAATCGGATACAGAAATTCCTTTAGCTAGTCTTGCAACCAGTAGTAATGTAGATGTATCTGTTCCGGGTTCTTATACAGTTAAATATTCTTATGATGTTGGAAGAGATGTAAAGCCTGATGATAATTCAAGAGATATAGTATCAAAACAGCTAAGGTTGATGTAGTTGCAAGTAAAGTTAATATAGTAAAAGAAGGTATAGCCGATCAAGAAGATAGACCTATAGCTATAGAAAATATTAAAAAGATAGCGAGTTATAGATACTGTGCAATTGGATGCGGGAAATAATTTTAAATATTCTTCGGCTTTTATTGAATAGATTTGATGAACTTAGTGGAAAAGAACTTTAAGTATGAGATAAGAGTGCTTTCTGATAGTATGAATTATGATGTAGTTTCTGAACTGCTTGATGAGAATAATATCTTCAGAGTTTTAATTTTTAGAAATTAAAAGCACAAAAGGCAACATCAAGTGACTAATAAACCTATAGGACGGAGAGTACCGAACAAGGAAAAAGATATTATTATACACCTAAACCATTAGTGATAGATGATAAATCTAATGTAAATGGAGGTTCAGGAACAGCAGATTCTGTCAGTTACTATAGTTAAATAATAATGATAGAACTTTTGTAACTAATAAAAATCAAAGTTCTACAATCGGTAGAGATAGTAGGAGAAACAAGTGAAAAGCCAAGCAGGAAATATTGCTCCAAATACTGAAGTAAGTAGAGATAATATTGTTATAAGAAAGAATAATATTCCTAAAAACATCAGATTACACGAATAATAGAATTTGGATAATTTTCTTTGTGGTGAGTATGATATTTTTAGATACGACTTTACTTATATATATAAAGAAAATAATATAAAAAATATCGATTAAAAATTATTATGTTTTTAGTCGATATGATGTCTTAGTTTTGAATTCATTATAATTATAAGAAGAATAAGCTGTTTTATATGTTGAAAGAGAGGAGAATAAGAGTAATATAAATAAGTTAGTAAAACCTTGCTTTTTATATTGCGTAAAAAGTAAATTGTATGCTATACTTTAATTAATTCATAGTTGTTTAGTATGAATTAATCTAAATATGAACCTAAGCTTATGAGTAGCTTAAATTATAGAAAAATTTGAAAGAGAGGATTTTTATTATGTACGAACAAATTAAATTAGATTATGCTTTTGATGCTCTAGAGCCACATATTGATGCATTAACAATGGAAAACTCATTATTCAAAAGCATCATGCAGCATATACAAAGAACTTTAATGATAGAGCGGAAGCTTCCGGGTTTTGTAGAGTAAACCGTAGAGATAATTTTAGCTCATTGGAAAAAGAAGCACCGGAGAAGAGAGCGATGCAATGGCAGTCAGAAATAATGCAGGTGGATATTATAACCATAATCTTTATTTTGGACATCTTTCTCCAAATGGTGGTGGAGTTCCAAGTGGAGTTTGGCTGATAAAATAAATTCTACTTTTGGTAGCTTTGATGTATTTAAGGAGAAGCTGAGTGCGGCTGCAGCCGGACAATTTGGTTCAGGTTGGGCATTTTTAAGTACAGATAGAAATGGTAATCTCAGTATTTCGCCTCACCAAATCAAGATAATCCAATTCTCTGAAACTGAAGGAGAATTAACTCCTATTTTAGGACTTGATGTTTGGGAACATGCCTACTACTTAAAAATATAAAAATTTAAGAGCTAGTTATATAGAAGCTTTCTTCAATGTAGTAGATTGGAATAAAGTTGCTAAGAATTATGATGATGCCTTGAATAATAATGTACTTTATAAGTAAGTTGTAACGAGAGGACTACGATGATGAACGTAGTCCTTTTTGATAGTTGATAGTGTCTATATAAAGTATTATACTAGGAAAACACATATATATAAGGATTGAAATGTGCTGTTTAAGGAGAAGATGATATTATGATTATCAAAAATATCTCAAAAATCATTAGCTGAATTATATAAAAAGCATTATTATCAGAGTTAAGACCTGATTGGGATATTAAAATAACAGTTGAGAGACTATAATCTATATAAACTTGGATTTGTAAAAGAGATTCCTTGCTCTCTTAGTGTGGATATATCTGAGGATGAAATAGATAAATTATATAATGAGCTATCGATAGGAGATTAATGTTTATGTGAGTGAGGATTTGCTTCATAAAGATGTAAAGAGTATGAGTGAACAAGAAAAATAGAATATAAAAGAATTGAAAAAGCTAGAGAAAGAGTATCTTAAATATATGCCTGTAGAAGGACTTTGTTGTTATTGGTTGGGATATAATTATGATAAAAGTATTATTCATCTGCCATGGCAGTGTTTAAGAGAATGGGATGAAAGCCTTGATTTTATTGTGGATGGAAGTGTAAATCTACATCTTTGGAAGATCGGATTGGAATAGCTGAAATAATAATATAAAAGCGTGGCAAAAATCCTACGTTTTTACATATAATAGCACAATTTAAGCGAAGAAAAGTCTCATGTTCATGTGCGAAACAGAAAAGTAAAACTTATTAGACGATATAATGTATAAATTCATCCTTTGAAAAGAATATTAGCTATTTATAGCATCCATTTTAATAAAGTTATCTGACTAGGAAGTAGTTCTTATATCGGCTAAAAATAATTTGATATATAAAAAGATAGAGTTTTTGCCGATAATGCTGATATACTAATCAGTAGATTAGTACGTTTTGGATTTAATTTATGATGGATGGAGGATGACAGATGAAATACCTTTTAGTTGCTGAAATAGCAAAAAAATGGAATATGTCAGAACGTAGTGTGAGAAATTACTGTTTCCAGGGGCGTGTGAACGGTGCGTTTCTTACCGGTAAAACCTGGAACATTCCGGAAAATGCGGAGAAACCAGAGCGTATCAATAAGAAAAAGAAGAACTCGATTACACTATTGGATATTCTGAAAGAACAAAAGGCAAGTAAATACTCCGGTGGGATTTATCATAAGACACAGATTGACTTGACCTATAACTCTAACCATATGGAAGGAAGCCGTCTGACGTATGATCAGACCAGATATATCTTTGAAACTAACACCATCGGTGTAGAAAAGAAGTGCTGAACGTGGATGACGTGATTGAAACAGCAAATCACTTCCGTTGCATTGATGTGATTATTGATTACGCAAAAGCAGCTCTGACGGAGAAGTTCATCAAAGAAATTCACTTGGTTTTGAAGAATGGCACCAGTGATTCTAGAAAAGAATGGTTTGCTGTTGGCGATTATAAGAAACTCCCGAATGAAGTCGGTGGCATGGATACAGTTCTTCCGGAAGAAGTTGCCGATAAAATGAAGAACCTGCTAACAGAATATAATGCCAAGGAAGAAAAGACCTTTGCGGATATTCTTGACTTCCATGTGAAGTTTGAGCGAATTCATCCGTTCCAAGATGGTAATGGACGTGTGGGAAGACTGATTATGTTCAAGGAGTGTCTGAAATACAATATTATTCCGTTCATTATTGAGGATAATTTGAAGTTATTCTATTATCGTGGATTGAAGGAATGGGACAACGAAAAAGGTTATCTGACCGATACCTGTCTGACAGCACAAGATAAGTATAAGACGTATTTGGATTATTTTAGGATTGATTATTAAACGAGCTAATTTCCGGACTATATAATAGGTAAAACGACTTTTTGGAAAAGGCAAACAAAGAATTGAGTTATAAATGGAGAAAGCGGATATGAATGACAAAAAAGGTGTAATATATATTCTTACAAATCCTTCTTTTCCGGATTATGTGAAAGTAGGATATACAGATGATATAGATAAACGATTGAAACAATTGAATCGCAGCGAATGTATTCCGTTCGCATTCCGAGTATATGTGACATACGAAGTGAATTCAAGATTGTCAGATTTGAAGTTACATGCGATTATTGATAAGTTGAATCCTGATTTACGTTCTGTTGATGAATTTAATGGTCAGAAAAGAGTGCGTGAATTCTACGCAATGAAGCCGGAAGAAGCATACGCAATTTTGGAGGCAATGGCAGAAATTCACGATTGCAAGGAGAATCTGAAATTAGTTGTTCCAAGTGATGTAGAAGCACAGGAGGAACAGTTGGCACAGGAAATTGACACAGAGAGCCATGAAAAAGCGGAGAATTTTTCATTTGCAAAATGTCAGATTTCTGTTGGAGAGGAAATTGAATATTATGATGAGCCAAGTATTAGGTGCAAGGTTGTTGGGGATAGAAAAGTGCAGTATCAAGGAAAAGAAATGTCTCTGACGGCTGCTGCAAAACTTATATCTGGAAAGAAATATTCGATTGCAGGTCCAAGATTTTTTAAATATAAAGGTGAGTGGTTAAATGATATTAGGGCTCGTATAGGATTTTAATTTTACCAATGATGTTCCGATAATATTTGTTATCAGGAACTAGAGGGAGGCTGTATTCATGACGATAATATCTAAAAAGCAGATGTCCGAAAAAGATATATTATTATAGAAGATCGTATTCAACAGGTTGTAGCAGAAATTACAAACTATCTAAAAAGTACAGATCGTATGGCAAAAATAATTGTATTTTGTGCAGCAGAAGATGTAGCAGAAAGAATGAGGATGGCAGAGAAGAAATCACAGAACTTCGAATTATGTAATTACGATTTTAATTTAAAATAGTAAGGTGTAAAATGCAAAAACTCTACACCTTATTTTACATCTTTTGCAGACAATATTATGCAAAAATAAACTAGGTTATCCTAAAAAAGCAAATATTTACAAAGGCTTACAAAGCCAGAAATACCAAGAAAAACTAAGAAATGCGAGGTTATGCAACAATGATAAAAAGTGATATTCATCTGCTACATGGTATATTTGCCGTTCTACAATGGCAGAATCAATTATGAGTCACATTTAGTAAAAGAGACAGAGTAGAAATGATATAGCAGTATATAGTGCAGGAACCAGTACAGAAGAGATAGGAAATCCTGTTTATTATGCGACTGTAGATAAACTAAAATGAAAAAGGTATAAAAACAGTACCACACAAAAGCAGTCCAACTTACTAAAGGGGATTATAGAATTATGATTATATTATAGGTATGGATAATGCAAATATATATATACTGAGAATAGTTAGTGGAGATAAAAGAAAACAAAAGTATATCTTATGAAAGATTTTACAGATGAGAAAGGTGAAGTCGCAGATCCTTGGTATACTAGAGATTTTTGAGTTGACATTTAAAGAGTTATATAAATCTTGTAAAGCTTTTACTTGGAGAAAATATAGCTTTATTTATACTTTAAGTATCTATTCTTTTATTCGGTAAATATGCTAAAAATAAAAATTTATTAAAAAGAGAAATCGCTTGGATTAAGATGTTTAAGCGGTTTTTCTATAGTAAGTTACGTGCTTAAATTATACTAATGACAGCAGATTTATATTTGTATAAAAGTATAAATATAGCAGAAAATTGATTTTATGCATATTGAAACGATAAATATGCATAAAAATATATAATTATGATATTATATGAATAAAAATAAAAATATTCATACTTGATTTTATTCAAAAAGATGTATGAAATTATTTGCATAACATAGATAAGAAAAAATTGGAGGAAAAATTATGAAAAAGATTTTGTTAGCAGGAATGATAGTAATGGCAGGTATGGGACTTATGGCTTGTGGGAAAAGTGCTAATGCAGGTGGAAAAGCAGAGGCAGGGAAACTTGTAATGTCAACTAATGCAGAATTTGAACCTTATGAGTACCATGATGGTGATAAGATAGTTGGTATAGATCCTGATATAGCGGAGGCTATAGCTAATAAACTTGGTTTAGAATTAGTAATAACTGATACAGCTTTTTGATTCAATTATACCTGAGGTTAGTTCGGGCAAGGCGGATATGGGTATGGCAGGTATGACAGTGAATGAAGATAGAAAGAAAAATGTTGATTTCTCTGATACTTATGCTTCATCTAAGCAAGTTATTATAGTTAAGAATGGTTCTGATATTAAGGGTGCCGATGATTTGAAAAATAAAACAATAGGAGTTCAGCTAGGTACAACAGGAGATATTCAGGGTTCAAATATAGAGGGAGTTACAATGGAGCGTTATTCAAAGGGATTTGAGGCGGTTCAAGTCTCTTCATAAGGAAAAATTGATGCGGTTTTAATAGATAAAACAACCTGCACAATATTTTATAAAAAGATCAAGCTGATTTAAGTATACTTGATGGAAAGCTTTTGCGAGAGGAAGATTATGCAACAGCATTCAAAGAAAGGAAATACAGAACTAAAGGATAAGGTAAATAAAAGCTTTAGAAGAGCTAGAAAAGCGGACGGAACAATAGATAAAATAATAGGAAAAATATATAAAAAGCAGGAGTAATTTATACAAAATACTTCATAAAAGCTAGGGTTGATATTTTAACTCTAGCTTTCTATGGTATAATTAGATTAAAAAGACCTTGGAGAGGGTCTATAAAAATTACTACTATTTTAAATGAGGTAAAAATGCAAGTTGTCATTGATAGTATCAGACAAAATCTTCTCGAACAAAATCGTTGGGAATACATAGTTGACGGACTGTTAGTAACTTTAAAGGTAACATGCTGTATTATTAGGTATTTTAATAGGGTTGTAGTTGCAATGATAAGAAATACTTATGATAATACAGGAAAGTTAAAAATCTTAAATATTATATGTAATATATACTTAACTATAATAAGAGGAACTCCTGTTGTTGTTCAGTTACTTATTATTTATTTTGGCGTATTTGCCAGTGTGCGTATAGATAAAACAATAGTTGCAATACTTGCTTTTGCTATAAATTCAGGAGCATATCAAGCAGAGTTTTTAGAGCAGGTATACAAAGTGTTCCAAGAGGACAATTTGAAGCGGGAAGAAGTTTAGGTTTTAATTATGCACAAACTATGACTATAGTAATTATTCCACAAGCATTTGAGAATGTACTACCAACATTAGCTAATGAATTTATAGTGTTATTAAAAGAAACTTCTGTAGCGGATATATTGCTTTTTACAGGATATGACTAAAAGCGGAGATGTTATTCGTAGTCAAACATATGCTGCATTTACACCACTTTTGGTAGTTGCTTGTATATACTTAATTCTTGTAATGGGATTATCATATTTAGTTTCTTTACTTGAAAGGAGATTAAAGAAGAATGAGCGATAAAGAAAGTTTTAATAGAAGTAAAAAGATTTATGTAAGAACTTTGGCGATAGAAAATTCTGGAAAAATATAAATGTTAATATATATGAAGGAGATGTTGTTTGCGTTATAGGACCTTCGGGTTCAGGAAATCAACTTTTCTTCGTTGCCTAAATAGAATGGAAGCAGCGCAGTAGCGGCTCTATTATTTTTGAAGGTACAGATATAGTTGATAAAAACTGATATAGATAAACATAGACATGGAGAATGGTATTTCAACAATTTAATTTATTTCACATATGACAGTTCTCAAAAATCTTACAGTAGCACCTATGAAGTTACAAGGAATAAGTGAGAAAAGAAGCTAATGAATATGCAATCAAAAGCTTTTAGAAAAAGTAGGATTGGCTGATAGGGCAAATGCTTATCCTAATCAACTTTCAGGTGGACAACAGCAACGATATAGCTATATGTAGAGCTTTGTGTATGAAGCCTGATGTTATGCTGTTTGATGAACCTACTTCTGCACTTGATCCGAGATGGTAGGAGAGGTTTTAAATGTTTATGAAAAATCTTGCAGATCAAAAAGATGACTATGGTTGTTGTAACTCATGAAATAGGCTTTGCCAGAGAAGTAAGTAATAGAGTGATGTTTTTAGATGGTGGAGATTTTGTTGGGGAAAATGAGCCTGTAGAATTTTCACAAACCCTAAAATGAAAGGCTTAAAACATTCCTTAGTAAGGTGTTATAAGTTAATTAGAAAATGTATACATAGGAAATGGCAAAAGTCGGATTTTGTATTCGACTTTTGCCATTATATATTTTAATGAAAATAGAGCTGTATTTATCCTGTAATGAAATAAACAAAAAGATAATGGATTTATTTTTAATAGTGCGTTAATAAAGAAAAATATAGCTAAAATATAAGTTTTAAGGGTCTTGTATATCTCATCATATAAATAGTAAAAATTATAAAATAAAATATTAATGAAAGAGAAACATATATGATAATACGTTCAAGAGCCCCTCTAAGAATAAGCTTTTGGTGAGGTGGTACAGATGTAGCACCTTTTTGTGAAAAATGAAGGTGGAGCTATAATCGGCTCTACAATAAATAAATATGCATACTGCTCTATAGTTCCAAGGAAAGATGATCAAATAATAGTTCATTCATTGGACTTTGATATGACTATTAAATATAATACTAAAGAAAATTTAGTGTATGATGGAAAGCTTGATTTGGTAAAGGCGGCTCTTAAAGCTATGCAAGTTTGTGAAGGCTGTGAGGTATATTTGCAATGTGATGCACCTGCCGGTTCAGGACTTGGAACAAGTTCTACGGTAATGGTAGCATTACTTACAGCAATAGCAAAGTGGCAGGGTAAAGAACTTGATAATTATGCGATGGCAGACCTTGCTTATCAAGTAGAAAGAGAAGATTTAAAAATTTCAGGTGGATATCAAGACCAATATGCAGCTACTTTTGGTGGTTTCAATTTTATGGAATTTTCCGGTAGAAATAAAGTAGTTGTAAATCCTTTGCGTATAAATAAGGCCATAATAAATGAATTACAATATAATCTACTTATGTGTTATACAGGAAATATTCATATTTCGGCTAATATCATAGATGACCAAGTGAAAAATTATGATAAAAAGGATCCTTTTTGAGGCTATGTGTGAGGTGAAAGCTTTAGCTTATGCAATGAAAGATGAACTTTTAAAAGGAAATCTCAACGGTTTTTGGGGAAATTGCTTGATTATAGTTGGCAAAAGTAAAAACGTATGAGTGAAAAATAACTAATACAGAAATAGATGCCTTGTAATGCTGCAAAAAGAAGCAGGTGCTATAGGTGGAAAGCTGCTTGGTGCCGGTGGAGGAGGCTTTTTACTCATATATTGTCCATATAATGTAAAACATAAAGTTGCCGCCAATATGGAAAAAATGGGTGGTCAAATTATGGACTGGAATTTTGAACTTGGTGGAGCAAAGAGTTGGATAACAAATGAGGATAGATGGGATTATGAGCGAGTAAAAAGTTCGTATGCCTAATAAAGAGTATAGCTTTGACATATAGAGGAGAATAATGAATAAATTTATTGACGAATTAATAGATAGATATCCCTAAGCTGGAAAGTATAAAAAGACATAGAAGCTGCTATGAGCTTATATATATGTATAAAGATGGTGGTAAGCTGCTGGTTGGGGGTAATGGTGGCAGTGCGGCAGATTCTGAACATATAGTTGGGGAACTTATGAAAGGATTTTGCAAAAAGAAAAATATCTACAGGCTTGGCAGAAAAATTAGAAAAATATTAACGAGGACTTAGGGCTTAAAAGCTCGGAAAAATGTTTACAAGGAGCATTAAAAAGCTATAGCTATAACAGGACATACAGGACTTACAACAGCTTTTTGACAAAATGATGTTGACCCGAATATGATATTTGCACAACAAGTATATGGATATGGGGATAATAAAGATATTCTTCTTTGTATATCTACTCCGTAACTCTAAAAATCTGATATATGCAGCTATAACAGCTAAAGCAAAAGGAATGAAAGTTATAACTTTAACAGGTAAAGATGGTGGAAAGCTAAAAGAATATTCAGATATCAGTATAATAGTTCCTGAAATGAAACATTTAAAATACAGGAGTTACATTTACCTATCATGCACTTTGCTTAGAATTAGAGGAGGTTTTTCTTTGAATAATATTAAACATACTTTTGTTATTTGTGCCTCATAAAGATTCTCCATATTTAGAGGACTGTATAAGGTCCTTGAAAGCTCAAGAGATAGAATCGGGCTTATATTAACTACATCTACACCGAGTGAGTATATAGAAAATTAGCTAATAAGTATGATATTGAGTTTTATAGTAAATAAAGATGGTGGGAATATAGGAAAAAGATTGGAATTTTTGCATATAAGTTGGCAAAAACGGATTTAGTAACAATAGCACATCAAGATGATATTTATGATAAAGAGTATACAAAATACATACTTAGAGCAGCTTTATAAAGATATGTCTTTATTTTACTTGTGCTTCAAATACTATAGATGAAGAAAATAAAGCTTTACTAGGGGAAAATAGAAATTATTAAAACTATACTTAGATTTCCACTTAGGATTTTTGCCTTAAAATAACATCAGCTTAGTACTTAGCATAATTATAGGGAATCCTATAATTTGTCCTTCATGTTGCTATGATATTATGTGGAGAAGATTTGTTTAATACTAAATATAAATTTGCCCTTGATTGGGAAGCTTTACTTAGACTTTCAAAAGATAAAAATAGATGAGTTTGTGTAGAAAAACCACTTATCAATTATAGAGTACATAAAGCTTAGTGCGACTAAGACTTGTATGGAAAAATGATGATAGACAAAAAGAAGAAAAATAATATTTGAAAGCTTGTAGGGGGAAGATATATAAGCAAGATTTTACTTACTTTTTATAGGAGAGCTTATATTGCGTATGAAAAATAAAATATATATGTATTTATTCGGTTTTATAAGTTTTATATTTACTTTTTCAGTGTGATAGATATAACAAAGAATACCGCTTTTTGTCTGATTTAAAAATGAGAAAAAACTCTTAGTATGTTATTTGAATTTTTATAATTTATATAATACTTTTACTAATAAATAAGCTTGGTAGAGGAGCTACTAAGCTTTTATTTGTATACTTTAATCATAAGTATTACCTTTGTATATACATCAAATAGCTTTAGCCTTGGTTTTTAGTATCGGCATATTATATTTCTTTTTATAATGATGGGAGAGGTACTGCTTTTTGCTACCTAGAAAGAGAAGAGCTTTTCCCTACACCAAGGGTATTATCAGATATGCACATTCTTTTATTCTGGAATTATGGTCTATATAATTTCTATTTGTCTTATGTCTGTATTTAAGATAGCGGATTTAAAAGAAATTTATATATTTACTATAGCTTATTCATTAATAGCTTTAATTTTATATCTATATTTTTGGCTTTCTAAATTACTGCCTGTTTATTTTGTTGAAGCTATGGAAGATAACAGACAAAGCAAAAAGATAAAGAGTATCTATTTTTAAATATAATATTTATTTTATTAATACAAGCCGGGTAGATTAAATATAAGTTTAGATTATGATTCTCTCAGATATGCCTTAAGAAGTCCGTACATACTTACTAACGGCATAGGAATATATGAAAATTTAGCTTTAGTAAATTCAGTATATAATTATCCAAAAGGTTTGGAAATATTGACTTTGCCACTAAATATAGGAAATTCTTATAGTTTTATACAAAGCTTTTCATTTATAAGTTTAATATTTTTTTCTTTATTTATCGCATATGAAATAGTAAAAAGAAGAGAGTAATGCCTATGTGGCTATATTCTGTACAAGTTTGATGTGTTATATTCGAGCTATAGTAAATATGGGAATATCTGCAAAAACAGATATGATAAGTTTGTTATTTCAATGCCATATCAGATTTTTAAATTTCTTAAGAAATAAAAATAAGAAATATATTTATTGGGCTTTTTGTTTCTTTGATACTAAGTACCATATTTAAGCCAGACTACTATAGTGTTTTTCAGGGCTTATAGCTATATATTTCTTTGTATATTTAAGTATATATTGTATAAAAAGAAAAGAAATGCAGATTGTTTGACATATACGGAATATACTTACTTTTATTAAGTTTATTTACAGCAGCCTTAGTTCATTTGAGAACTTTTATAATTACAGGTCATTTTTGGCTCAGTTTTCTCTGGTATATGGGAAAAACTTAGGTTTTTCATATAAAATATCCATATAAAAATAGAAAGCATACCTAATAATTCATATAATCTTGGCTAATGGAAATGCTATATGTATTTAAAAATAGGTTTTATGGTCTATTTTTATCACCAAGTTCCGAGGAAATGCTGCATGTATATATAGCTTTTTGTGGGGTTATGATATTGGCTATGTTTATTTGTGGAGTTCTAACATATACTTTTTAGTTGTAAACTAAGAAAAATAAATGTATAAGTTTTTGAATTTACTTAGTATAGTGATATTTTTATGAGTATGTATAGTTTATATAAACTATATCAAGTAGATGGAAACTACTATATTTTTATTATATAGCTTGATTTTAATGGTATTTGTATTAAACTATAAGTATATATTTGAAAAATACAAAAAGCTTAGCTTTACTATGTGTGTAGTACCTTGTTTCTATTCTCTGATTTTTATTTTTCTAACTAATTGGTCAGGGAACTTGGGAAATACTAAAATTAAACTGGTAAATAAAGGTTTTTTTATGAGCATATTTTTAGATAATGAGAATGATTTTTATAAATAGTGATGAGAAAGATATATACGACTTTTTAAAGAAAGAAAAAGGATCAAGGTTAATTAGTATAGCTTATGAACCCAGAGCCTTACTATTTCCTATAAGTAGTGAGAGTTATACAGATATAACAGGTAGTGGCGGTAATGTGGTTCTGTATAAAATATTTAGATAACTTTAAAGAGTTTTTGAATTATGCAAAGATTGATTATATTTATACAAGAGAAGATTATTTGCGTACTCATGACAGAGCAAAAGAGATAGTAGCTTATATGGAAGAGGATGCCAGCTTACATTTGCTTATAGATAACGGAGAAAGCTAAGTTATATAGATATATAAAATAATAAGGAGGTATATGTTTGAGAAGAATTTAAGTCTGGAAGATAGGAATGAATTACTTAAAGATGCACTTATAGCAGCTCTAGGCTTTTGCTTTTTATAAATAATGGAATAAAAATAAGCGGCTTATATATGGATGACCTTATATGTGGTCTTGTTATGGTGAACAAAGCTTTAGGGAGTATGTATTCCTTAGGTTCAACTCGATTTAGACCTGTGTACTGGCTTTGTAGCTTGCTACAACTTGGTATTATAAGAAATCATATAGAGTGGATAGTTCCTATGAACATTATGTTTGCTACTATAATAGCTACATATATTTATATGTTTGTGAAGAAATTAGCAAATCTCCAGAGTTGTAGCTTTTTGTTTTGGAACTTTATTTATATTATCCAGATTTTCGTATTATGATATTTCACAATTATTAGGTTTAATGGAAGCAATGGCCTTACTCTTTGTATTTTTATACTTAGAGATTTATACTATTTTATGTTTAGGTAAGATGAAATCATATTATACTGCTTTTTAGTATACTATATTTTAGTGTGTTTTACGTATCGAAAGATTTATGGTTTTATTGCCTATATTTATTTTTGTCTTAATAGTAAGAAAGAATAAGTCTATATTGGCTTTCATTTGAGCTATATTGTCTTTTTGCCTTTGTACAAGTTGTCAGAGCTTTAACAATAGGTACAGTTTTGCGGCAGGAACAGGTGGAACTAATGTTGCAGATACTTTAACACTAAAAAGTTTAATACAAAAGTTCTATTTCTGAAATCTTATATATACTTGGGATAAATGCCGGACCTGAACATTTAAAATGGCGTAACTTGGGGAGCAGACACCACATGGTTTTAAATTACAATCTTAGCAGGTATAATAGTCTTAGCAATATATGTTTTTGATATGTATTACCTTTATAAGAACAAAAAGAGAAAAGTTTAGAACGGATATACTATTCTATATTCTTTTTATGTTTTATAGGTGCAAGTATAGTTTCTTCCAGCCGTTACCATAAGAGTTGAGATGCGTTGGATATATGCACCATATATGTTTAGTTTATTATATCTTGCATATATGCATGGAAGAATAAGAGAATATATAAAAAGAAAAATAATAATATACTTAGATTTATTCCTATAGCAATACTCATAATATGAGGCTTACTTAACTCACCGTTTGAGTTTTTATAATCGTAGTAAGTATGATAAAATATACTTATTTCCAAACCAAAATAGATATAATTCTCTTGCAGATGTTACCTATGGGAAGTATGGAGAAGCTATATTTGGAAAGAATATATATATAGTAGGAAATCGCTTTGAAATGAGTGATTTTACAGCCGATACTTTCTTTAAAGTCTATAGCTATAAAAAGAATGTGGAAGAAGCGAAGATAATTCATGTTGACAGTATAAAAGATTTACCTACATTAAAGGATACAGATATAGCTTTACAAGAAGATTTTACCCATGATAAATTTATAGATATTACCTCTGTAGTAAAAAGAAATCAAGCTTAGAGCTATAAAAAGGTTACTATAGTGATGGCTGGATGGATGAAAATGCCAGTCTGGAGCTTATGAGTGGAAGAGAAGGAAAGATAGAATTTGAATTAATGTATCCCGAGAAATACAAGGTGATGAACTTACAACTATAGCTTATGATGATAAAATCATAGAAGTACCTATAAAAGAAAACATCATTAAACTTGATATTGATGTAGAGAGCAATAGAATTATACATTTTGATTTTAAGAATAATTTTTATATGAAAAAATGCTAAAGAGCAAAAGAGGTGAAGATAGGCTAAGTCTGATAGTTAATATAAGTAGTAAATAGAATTGGGAGAGTTTTATGTCAAAAAGCTTATAAATATACTTATACCTATATTTGGTTTCTTGTTTTTAAGTGCCTATATAGAAGTGCTACAGTTAATGTAATTTACACAGATTATACAAGATTGGTACTTAGTTATCTTGGAAATGTATTTTCTTTTAGACCGTATATGGGACTTGATAGTCTAACCAGACTACCTATTAATTACATTCAGAGAATAATTAATGTTGTGATATTTAAGTATTCCACAACTTTTTGATATGTTATTAGGGTGCTTTCTTTTTAAGTATGCTTTCTTATGTATTTGGAAAAATATATTTTTAGAAAAGGATACTCGGTGGCTATATATTTAATAGTTGCATTACTTACGTTTTCGTTGAATAAATGGGAAATGTTGACTAATGGCAGTGGCTGGGTACATTTTTGGCTATCTTCTTATTTATATATCACTTTTATGTATTTGATAAGTCAAGAATTTTGAAAGAAGAAGATACGAATATATATTAAGATATTTACCTGTCTTTACTATAATATTTGTTGCAGGTCCATATAGTGTTTCCTATACGGCAATAATATTACTTGCTTATATCTATGATATTATAGATAATAAATTTAAGAGAGCAAATATCAGAAAGAATATAACAAGAATAATATATATATTTATACCTTTTTGTTTATATATGTTTAGTAGAACTAATTCTATAGAAGAATATGCAGGAGCCAGTAGCATGAGTTTCTCTACTGCACTTAATACAAAACTTGATGTAATAATAAAGTTATTCCTAAAAATCTTTTTCGAGTATGATATTTAGTGAAGAATGGATGACTACATATAAGTTTAGCTCACTATTTGTTATAGTTTTATCAATTGTAGTGTTGCTGGCATATATATATGCTTTATACATAAATATAAAAATATAAAAATTTATAAGTATAGTATATTTCCTATCTTGTTGATATTATATGCTATTTGTAATCATGCACTGGTAACTTTATCCAGATGGATATTCTTGAAAGATACATATGGAATGAGTTCAAGATATTCTTTACAATATTTCATAGGTATAGTGGGTATTGTACTTAGTATAGCTTATTTTAGAAGCATGGAAAACAAGAAAAAAACTAAGATAATAAGAGAGAATACAGATAAAGCTAATTTTCTAAAAATAGTTGCAAATTTGTTGTTGTATATATTTATTATAGGAAATATTCTTACGACTTACAGAGAAATAAATATAGCAAGATATAGAAAAGAAAATTTTGAGAAAAATAAGAGAAACTGCATTAAACTTTGAGAATGTAGATGATGTAACATTAAAGAAAGTATTTCAATATCATGATGGTGCAAAAACTAGAAAGGCACTACAGATTTTTGAAAGAAAGAAAGCTTAATGTCTTTAAGTAAGGGAGGTTTGATATGAAGGTTGTTATATTGGCAGGAGGCTTGGGTACCAGAATTACGGAAGAGAGCCATTTGAAACCAAAACCTATGATAGAGATAGGAGAAAGACCTATACTTTGGCATATAATGAAATATTATTCTGAATTTGGATTTAATGATTTTTGTTATCTGTCTTGGATATAAACAATATATAGTTAAAGAATTTTTGCGGATTATTTTTGCATACCTCAGATATAACTATAGATTTGGCAAATAATAAAAATGGAAGTACATAATAATTATGCTGAACTTGAAAGTAACCTTAGTAGATACAGGACTAAATACTATGACAGGCGGTCGAATAAAAAGAGTTAGAGATTATATAGGTGATGAGGATTTTATGTTGACTTATGGCGATGGACTTAGTAATGTAGATTTGAAAGCACTGTTGGATTTTCATAAGAAGCATAAGAGAATAGGAACTATGACCACAGTAAATATAGGGCAAGCCAAGGGAGTTATTTCTTTGAGTGAAGATGGAAGTATTAAATCTTTTAGAGAAAAAGAGTGATAATGATGGAGCTATTATAAATGGTGGCTTTATGGTTATGAGTTCCAAGATTTTTGATTTTATAGATGGTGATGAAACTATCTTTGAACAAGAACCTTTGCAGGCACTTGTTGATAGAGGAGAATTGATGAGTTTCTATCATGACGGTTTTTGGCAATGTATGGATACTCAAAGAGAAAAAAATAAATTAGAGGAGCTTTGGAATAGTAAAAAAGCACCTTGGAAGATTTGGAAGTAGGAAAATGTTAGAATTTTTTTAAGAATAAAAAGATACTTATAACAGGACATACGGGTTTTAAAGGTTCGTGGCTTAGTAGGATTTTAATTTTAGCAGGAGCGAAAGTTTGTGGTTATTCTCTCGAGCCTGAAACCGATCCTAATTTATTTAATATATTAGATATAGAAGATAATATAAAACATATCATAGGTGATATTAGAGATTTAGATAAATTAAAAAAGACTTTTGATGAGTTTGAGCCGGAAATGGTAATACATTTAGCTGCTCAACCTATAGTTAGAGAAAGTTATGATAAACCGGTATATACATACGAAACTAATGTTATGGGTACGGTCAATATATGCGAGTGTGTAAGACTTTCAAAGTCGGTAAAATCTTTTTGAATGTTACAACAGATAAAGTTTATGATAATAAGGAGTGGGATAAGGGGTATGTAGAAGAGGATTATCTTGACGGATTTGATCCTTATTCAAACTCTAAATCTTGTTCTGAACTTGTAACACATAGTTATAAGCGTTCATTCTTAGATAATACAGATATAAAGGTCAGTACAGCCAGAGCAGGAAATGTTATAGGTGGTGGAGATTTTGCAAAAGATAGAATAATACCTGATTGTGTTAGAGCAGTATTTAAAAAAATGAAAAAGCTTACTATAAGAAATCCAAAATCTATAAGACTGTTTCAGCATGTGCTTGAACCTTTAAAAAGTTTATCTTATGATATTAGAGAAACAATATAAAAATAAAGAATTTAGCGGTTCATTTAATGTAGGACCTAATATAGAAGATTGTGTTACTACTTTGGAGATAGTAGATTTATTTAAGAACTTTTTGGGGTGGTAACTTTGACTATGAGATTGTAGAAAAATAAAGGACCACATGAAGCAGGTTTTTTTAAAAATTAGATTGTGCAAAATTAAAAAGTCTATGAATGGAAAGCTATATATGATATAAAAGAAGCTGTGGAGAAAAACTGTATCTTGATCAAAAAGCCTATTTTGAAGGTAGGGATATGACAGAGTTCACAGATGCTCAAATAAAAGATGAAAGGTAATTATTTTTATAATGAATAATAGATTTGAAGGTAAGAGGAGAGTAAGGCAAGGGAAGAGATACTTGCCTTAGTAGAAGAATATTGTGATAGATATCATAATAAAAAAGAATATAAAAAAGGCGATAGAATAAGCTATGCAAGTCGTGTGTTTGACCATGATGAGATGATAAATTTAGTAGATAGTTCTCTAGATTTTTGGCTTACAAGCGGTAGATATCATGATGAATTTGAAAAAGAATTTAGCAAAATATCTTGGAGTAAGATTTGCAAACCTGGTAAATTCGGGTTCAAGTGCAAATTTACTTGCATTTATGACATTAACATCACCTCTCTTAGGTGATAGACAAGTTAAAAGAGGAGATGAGATAATAACTGTAGCTTGTGGTTTCCCTACCACAGTAACCCCAATGTTACAATATGGTGCTGTTCCCGTTTTTGTAGATGTTACAATACCACAGTATAATATAGATGTAACTATGTTGGAGGAAGCATTATCTGATAAAACTAAGGCAGTTATGGTTGCACATACTTTAGGAAATCCATTTGACTTAAAGTCTGTAAAAGAATTTTGCGATAAGCATAATCTTTGGCTTGTTGAAGATAACTGTGATGCGTTGGGAAGTACATATACTATAGATGGGGAAACTAAATTTACAGGTACCATAGGAGATATAGGAACTTCAAGTTTTTACCCTCCACATCATATGACTATGGGAGAAGGTGGAGCTGTATATACCGGCAGTTCTCTTTTAAATAAAATTATACGCTCTTTAAGAGATTGGGGAAGAGATTGTTTTTGTCCATCCGGAAAAGATAATACTTGTCATTGTAGATTTACTAAGCAATATGGAGAGTTGCCAATGGGTTATGATCATAAATATGTATATTCCCATTTTGATATAATTTAAAAGTTACAGATATGCAAGCGGCGGTAGGAGTTGCTCAATTAAAGAAATTTCCAAGTTTTTGTAGAAAGAAGAAAGCATAATTTTAAGAGACTTAGAGAGGCTTTAAAAATGTAGAGGATAAGTTGATTTTGCCACTTGCAAATGAAAAATTCTGACCCTAGCTGGTTTGGATTCTTACTTACTTGTAAAGAGAGTGTAGATAGAGCTAAGCTTGTAAACTACATAGAGGAGCATAATGTTCAAACTCGTATGCTATTTGCAGGTAATCTTACCTTACATCCTTGTTTTGATACAATTAGAAATGATGGTGTATCGTATAGGGTTATTGGAGATTTAAAAATACTGATACTGTTATGAGAAATACTTTTTGGGTTGGAGTATATCCCGGGATGACAGATGAAATGATAGACTATATGGCAGAAAACTATAATTAATGGTTTAAGGGAAATTTAGGAGGAAAAGATGGATAATTCTTATGGCCTTTTAGAGGTTCAAAAAGCAAATCTCTATATATTAAAAGAGATAGATAGGATATGCAAAAAATATAATTTAAAATATATGTTAGATGCAGGAACTTTATTAGGGGCTATAAGACATAATGGTTTCATACCTTGGGATGATGATGCGGATATAGCAATGACACGTTCTAATTTTGAAGTATTCAAGAAGATAGTAAAAAGGAACTTCCAAATGATTTAGAACTCCTTATGCCAAGTGATATAAAAAAAGGAAAGGTTTTTATGATTTTACGCCTCGAATAATCTTAAAAAGGAGTAAAAGGCATAAAGACTCCAAGGAAGATAGTTTTTATGATAACAAGCTAAATCATCTTTGGGTAGATATATTTATCTTAGATGCCTTGCCTAAATCAAGACTTGTGGGAAAGGTTGTTAAAAATCTGCATAAGTTTATCTACTTATTAGCCATGGGACATAGATATAAACTGGATTATAAAAAGTATTCCGCTATACATAAGATACTGATATTTATTTTTTTCTACTTTTAGGTAGATTTATTCCTATGTCTAAGCTATATATAGCACAAGATGTATTAGCTAGGAAATATAATAAGAAAAAGCATAATAGTCTATATTATAGTAACTATCAACCTGATTATTTATATGTCAACTTAGAAAAATTTGGCTAAAAATATGACGGAAATAAAATTTGAAGATATATTATTGTCTATTCCTGAAGCTTATGATGAAATCTTAAATTTGGTATACGGAGATTATATGACTTTTGCCAAGGAAAGAAGATAGAAAAAGCAAGTCATGGAAGCAAGGAGATAGAAATATATGAATAAAAGCTTGTCTATAGTAGTTTCCGTTTATAATGAAGAAGATTCTTTAGAGAGCTTTTATGAGGTGGCAAGCAGCTATATAAAGAATTTAGATATGGATTATGAACTTATTTTTGTTAATGATGGCAGCGTGGATAAGAGTGGAGAGATCATAAGAGAATTTGCAAAAAGATGATAGGGTCAAAGCTCTTTTGTTTTCAAGAAATTTTGGACATGAGGCTGCTATGATTGCAGGAATAGATTATGCCTGTGGAGATTATATAGTTTGTATGGATGCAGACTTGCAACATCCTCCAGGTATTTTAAAAAGATATAATCTTTTAAGTTTAACGAGGGTTATGATATAATTAATATGATAAGAACCAGCAATACAGATGCCGGACTTTATAAAAATATAACTTCTTCTATATTCTATTCGGAATAAATTTATTGAGTAAGAATAAACTGGAAAAAATGCGTCAGACTTTTTGCTATATCAAAAAGGTGGCAAATGTACTTAGAAAAGATTATAGAGAAAAAGTTAGATTTTTGCGAGGCTATGTCCAGAATATAGGCTTTAAAAAAACAAGCTTGCCTTATGTAGCTCAAAAAGAGTAGCAGGACATAGCAAATATTCTCTGCATAAGCTCTTGAAATTTTCTATGGATACAATATTATGTTTTTCTGATATGCCATTAAAATTAGGTCTGTATGCAGGGTACATTTTCTATATTTTTAGGGCTTCTAATGGCTATATATACTATAGTTACTTGGGCTAGAGTAGGAACTCCGAATGGTTATGCTACTATCATAGTTTTACTTTGTTTTATGTTTGCAATGTTATTCTTGATAGTGGGTATAATAGGGCAATATATAGCTATTTTGTTTACAGAATTAAAAATAGACCTATATATATAGTTGATGAAAGTTTAAATATAGATAAATAAAGCTGTTCTTTCCTCTAGGTGGGGAGGTAGCAATGAATATGGGTGAAACATTAAAACGGATTTTTGAATTGACTATTAAATACAATAAAACTTTCTATGAATTATCTAAGATTAGCGGTATTCTAAATCTACAATAAGGAAGATAGCTAGTGGAAAATCTAAAAATCCTAATTTAGCAAATATCGAAAAGATCGCAATAGCTTTTTGGTTTAAGCTTATACGATTTTTCGATGATGAGCTATTTAGGTAAATCAAAAATTTCTTTTATTTTTCTTTTTAAATACAAAATTAGCATCCTTAAAGAAACTAATAATTATAAGAATGATAATAAAAGCCTATAGGAAAAGGCAGCTATTATTGAAACTGTTTGTAAATTTGCCATAGAGTTTTTAGAGAATAATAAAGCTATAGGCAATAATATAAGCAATATCGCCCAAAAAGTTTGAGCTTTTTATTCGGTTCTTCATCAGGTTTTAACTTTTTGCATGAGTAGGAAGCGCTATAAGTGTAAGTGAGTCAAAGCTGGTAGCATAAAAAGGCTATCATGGTAAGAGATAGTAAAAGTAGTACAAGCTTTGGGAAGGGTAGAGTATCTAAAAATACCTATAATTAAAGTATATAAATCTTTGTTTTTAAGGTATAAATCTATAAGATTTAATCTGTTAGTAAAAATTTAAACTAAGTCCATAATGTCCTAATACTATAAAGGAAACATAAGCACCGGCTATACCGAAAAGCATAAGCCCCTAAAATAGTTTGTTTAATAGTACGTCCCTTGCTTATAGATCCTATAAAGAATGGGGTTCCAACACACCAAACTATCCAATATGCCCAATAAAAATAGTCCAATTTTGAGTGAATCCATCTGCTTTAGAAGAAAGATAGGTGACCATAGGAAAAAAAGTTATAAAAGCATATTTGAAATAGCTATAAAAAGCATATTTTTATTATGAAGATTTCTTGTTTCCGAAAATAAAAACATAGCTGCAAAAATCCGAAAAATAAATAAGTGCAAAATGTAGCTAATTTTTGATACATTTTCTATACCAAGGTAAGCATGAGAAGTATATATTATGCAGATAATAATTATTATGATATACTTAAAAAGTAGTATTTGTTATACCTAAAATCTTGCTAAGTGCAAGAGAAAGTAAAAGGAGTGGCAAGAGAAAAAGTAGTAGCTGTTCCCTGCTATTAGGGCAAATACGGCGAGTATATCTATAAAACGACCTAGATTTTTATCTACTAATTTGCCTAATATAGGGTCTACAAGCTTCGGAATATTTTTGTCTGTGCTTATTTCTGTTATGAATCATAAAGCCGAAACAAACACCTAAAACAAGGTAAAAGCTCCACGGTATAAGTCCCCAATGAAAGAGAGGATAAGTGCTTGACCATTTTATAAGCTCCAAATCGGAATTTACTCCCTTGTTTGCAAGCTCTTTAATATGGTTTTCATTTGCATATAAAATCCATTCGCATAAAGAATAGAAGATTATGTCAGCGGCTAAACCTGAAGTGAAAATCATAGCTCCCCACTTAAAGTATGAAAATTGTGGTTTGTCTATGTTGCCTAAACGAATCTTACCATATCTACTAAAAGCTATATATAAAGATAAGAGGAACATGCAAGTCCTATACAAAGATAGTATATTGAAAAATTATCATTAATAAAATTTCTGATATTAGAAAGATAAATATTAGAAATTTTAGGGAGCAAAAAATGCAAATAAGGCTTACTATGGTATAAAAGTTATACCCAAATCTATGTTTTTAATCTTGAATGTTTAAGTATATTCATATTTACTCCTTATGTCTCATTAAATATAATATTTTTAATATTGTGAACATAATATCACTAAAAATCAATTTTTGGCAATAGAGATTATATAAAAATATTGCACTATTGGTATATTTGCTAAGCTTACATTTAGCCTAAAAGGTATGAAAAATATCAGACTTTATATTTTCTTGATTTTTATTATATCTTTTAATAAAGTACAAAAATATATCGGGGGTTCAAAAATGAATTGCATAATAGTATTTTTAAATAAAATCCCACCAGCAATAGTGGATGGTAATCTCAGTAGCTTTAGCATTTTTGATATGGATATTTATAGCATCAACTGAGGCAGGTGGAGTTATTTTTGCTTCTCCATTTGAAGTATTTATTAAATTGATAGAAAAATAAAGGATAATAGCTTGTGGGGACATGTCTATATAAGTCTTTTCAGAGTAATAGTAGGCTTTTTAATAGGATTTATAGCATCTATACCGATAGCCTTTCTTATGGGTTGGTATGCACCGTTTAGAAATTTGGTTGCACCTTGGATACAATTTATAAGGAATATTCCGCCATTAGCATACATACCACTTGTTATTGCAGGTGCGGGGGTTGGAGAGAATGCTAAAATAATAGTTATCTTTATTGCCTCATTTTTAGTTTTAGTTGTAACTATATATCAGGGTGTTTGTAATGTTGATATAACCCTGATTAAGGCGGCAAGAGTTTTAGGTGCTACAGATAGAGATATATTTTTTAAGGTTGTAATACCTGCTTCGACACCATTTATTTTAGTAGGTGCCAGACTTGGCCTTTCAGCTTCATTAACTACTTTAGTAGCTGCTGAGCTTACAGGAGCTTCAAGAGGACTTGGAATGATGATACAAAAAGCTCAAGGATATTATGATATGGCAAACGTTTTAATGGGTATACTTATCATAGGTATCATAGGTCTAATATTTGAACAAGTAGTAAGATTTTTAGAAAGGAGCTTAACAGGATGGCAGGAAACGATGCAAAAGTAAAGGTCAGAATTGATAATGTAGTAAAGAAAGTTTAATACCAGAAAAAGGTGAAATGATTGCTCTCAATGGAGTTAATCTGGATATAAAAAGAAAAATGAATTTATTTGTGTAGTAGGACCTTCAGGTTGTGGAAAGTCGACCTTGCTAAATATTATAGCAGGATTACTTGAGCCTAGTAGTGGGCATGTTTATGTAGATGATAAAGTTGTTGAAGGTCCGGGTCCTGAAAGAGGAGTATTTCAACAATATGCACTTTTTCCTTGGCTGACCGTTTTAAAGAATGTAGAATTTGGTTTAAATTTAAAAGGTATAAAAGGAGAAAAGGCGAAAGAGGAAGCCATGAAATATCTTAAAATGGTAGATTTAGAACAATTTGCTTCTTCGTATCCTAAAGAGTTATCAGGTGGTATGAAACAAAGGGTTGCTATAGCCAGAGCTTATGCAGTAAATCCGGGGGTTTTACTTATGGATGAGCCTTTCGGAGCTTTAGATGCACAAACAAGGACTCAACTACAATCAGAGCTTTTGAATACTTGGGAAAAGGAGAAAAAGACTTGCTTCTTTATTACGCATGATGTAGATGAAGCTATAATTTTAGCACAAAAAGTAATTATCATGAGTGCAAGACCGGGTAGAATAAAAGAGATTGTAGATATTAATATTCCATACCCAAGGACTCAAGAAACTAAGATGACAGATGAATTCTTACAGCTTAAAAATTATATCTGGGGACAAGTTTATAAAGAGTATCTTGAGGTAAGAAAATAAGAAGGGAGAACAGTCATGAAGAAAAAGATTTTATGTGTGTTGGGAGCGGCTATGCTATTGGCTTTAACGGCTTGCTCGGGAGCTAAGGTAAGCGAGAGTACTACAGCAACAGCTAAGGAGGAAACTACAGTAGCGACAGAGAGTAAAGAAGCTAAAAAAGAAGTATTTGAAACGGAAAAGGTTAGACTTGCATATATGCCAAATATGGGTAGCGCTCACTTGCGGTAACAGCTAAGGAAAAAGGTTATTTTGAAGAAATGGGCTTAGATGTAGAAATGGTAGAATTTCAGGGAGGCCCTGCAGAAATAGCGGCTATGTCATCAGGAGATATAGATATATCTCAAATAGGACATGGAGCACATGCTCTTTGTATAGAAGGACAAGCGGTTGTATTTGGACTTGATGGAACTTCTCTAGCTGATGCAGTTATAGCTAATAAGAAAAAGGGTATAGAAAAAATTGAGGATTTAAAAGGTAAAAAGGTTGCTGTAACCAGTGGTACATCAGCAGAAATTATTTTAAATCTTGCTTTAGAGCAGGCAGGTCTAAAACAGAGTGATTTGGAATTGGTTGAAATGGATGCAAATGGTATAGTTTCAGCTATAGTAAGTGGAAATATTGATGCTTGTGCTACTTGGTCTCCGGGAACAGGAACTATAATTAATGCTTTAAAAGATGATGCTTTAGTTCTTGGAACAAATAAAGATTACTTAGATAAGGTTACTTTCCCATCAAGCTTTATCACAACACAGAAGTATGTGGATGCGCATAAAGATGTACTTGTAAGATTTGAGAGAGCTTTACAAAAGGCGGCAGATTACCGTGCGGCTAATATAGATGAGATTGCGAAATTAGTTGCAAAGCAATGTCAGGTAGATGAAGCAGTTATGTTAGCTTCTACAGGTGAGGGTAATTGGATTAGTGGAAAAGAAGTTGCTACTTATCTTGAAGATGGTACAATGAAGAAATATTATGAAAATCAGCAAAAAGGTATTTCTTGGATGCAGGAAGAATAAAAAGAGGCTGTACCGGTTGAAAATTATGTATTATTTGACATAATGAAAAGAAGTGGCAAGTGCTAACAGTAAATAAAAAGTATAATATAATGAAGTATTTTTTGTTTTGTTGATGTTTTTATATATTTATTTGAAATATTGTGTGAGTACAATATTGCCGGGTTTGATATGGAAGTCGAAGAGATATAGGATTGAAGTGAATATATTTATAAAATAGCACTTACGGAGTAGGTGCTATTTTTGTAGGAATAAAGAAAGAAGGATTTTAAATAACCCGGTTTTAATGGAATTTTATAGACTGCATTGAATTTTATTTTTAAAAAGAAAAATAGATGAAAAAGGTACCAAAAGAGCTGATAGAGGAATGGTAAAATTGTTAAAAAGAGAGAGTAGTATATAAAAATTCGGTAAAAAGAGAATACAGGGAATTGAAAACTTTATGAATAACTACCCAAGAAAAAATGTTTGATGGATTAAGCTCTAATGAGGTTTATAGACTTGCCTATAAAAATTATGAGATACTGACATTTAGGATTGCAATTTATAGTGAAATGATGTAACATATAATTATTTAGTGCCTTAGTGCCTTAGTGCCTTAGTGCCTTAGTGCCTTAGTGCGTGAAAAATATCTTACTTCTATAATTAGATTTTAATTATTTGTATTGTTGAATCTGATTATTTTTGATTCTTAAAAATGTTTTTATGATTTAGAGTGAAAGGTTATATTCAGAATATGAAAAAGGAAAAAAACAGAGAATAAAGAAACTTAGAAGTCGTAAGTTCGGACTCGGAATTTTCAGTCTGGCATTTTCTATGTTTTATTTGACTACAACAACTGTAGCAGCTTATGAAAAGCGGTTTGGGTTCTATAGGAAATTTTTCAGAGCATTTAAGTTTGAAAACTCACATTTTAGATGATGAGCAAGCTACGAGAGCTACATATTCCCAAGCTATGAAAGTCTACATTATCCGAAGCTATAAATAAGCTTAATAGTTTAGAAAAATAAAGGCGACTCAGTCGGATGTCTTGTTTGATGTCTTTATGATGCAAATAATGATGAAGCGGGCACATAGAACCCTTTAAAGAACCTGATAGTAGTGCAAGTATTGAGGAGTTGTATGAGGTTTTGGATGGACTTCCGGATGATTATCAAAATAATGACTATACTTATATGAAAAATATGGATGATGTAGGTGATGGTTTCAATCTTGAAGATGGAGAAATTAAAGAAATAAATTCCTTTGGTGGTTGGACGGCGATAGATAAAGATGGTAAGCCGGGAAGATTTGCTATTGGAAAGAAAAATGATAGGGGATATTTTACCGGTTGGCAAAGAAATGAAGATGGAACTATTGTGCAAGGTGGTATGTTAGGTTCTAATGCTCTTGATCAAATTTATGTTCATGAACAAGCCTTAGATCGTACTTTCAATTATATGCTTATGCTTGCCAAAGGACGTACACGTGCTAACCGAGAGGACGAGGTACAAGATGGTACTAAATATGATCCGAAGACTCCAAACAGTACGGAGAATGAGGAGTATTTAAAAAGCTTACCTGTAAATGAAAGAGATGATATTGTCATGCATTCTCCAAATGTGGAGGGATTTAATGGAATTGAAAAACATTTTGCCGCGTATTCTACGAAATATGGAAGTCGTCTGAAGATTGATTTTATAACCGGTTATATTTCGGACTTTGAGGGTTCAAAGGGAAGCTATCGAATTGTTATAAAAGCAACTAAAAAAGATGATACGGTAGAAACAATTTACGATCATACTATTAATAATGTTGACGGAGTTGTTGATAACGAGGTGCTTTTATAGTGAAGGCTTAGATTTAAAAGCGGTGAATGGAGTTATTAAAACAATTATAAAGAAACCTTATGATAAAAATAATAGAACTTGCTAATAAACGTCTTAAAGAAGAAGATCCGACTGTTGGCAAAAATTAACTCCTGCTCAAAAACACGCTCTGGAGGAATTAAAGGGGAGTTGTAGAAGCAGAGCTAGTTATGAGAGGTGAAGATATGGTAGAGCTCCTTGTGGATAAAAGATGCTTTAACAGAACAAAATTTAAAAAGAACATTCGAGGCTTTAGACACCGTGCGCTACTAGCAAAATACACTTAATAATACAATCAAAAATTATATTGAAGCGATGAACGTGAAAGGCCTCTGCCAATTTGGGCAACCTCACAAGACTTAGAAGGTGAAGTGAAGAGTAAAAGATCCGAACTGTGATTTATAAATTGTTAACTTGTAGTTGCCTACTGCAAAAATAATTTATCATGGACGCACAAACCAACCGGAGCTGGTAACAGATTCCGAAAAGTTGCTACAGTCTGTGCGGAGCTTGAGACTAAGCTTAGGGAAAAAGAAGCTCAATTAGAGTGCAAGCACTGATAATGACGCTATAACCAAGCTGAATAAAGAAATTTCTGCTTTTAAAATCAGGAATTAAAAAGTACAAATGCTTATGATTATATAGAAGCAAGGAATGGTGAAAAAGGAGCTAAAAATACTGGGTTCACACATGGAGGCCAAAATACAACCTCCGGCAAGTGAGATGACCAGAGTACCCTACGATAGAATTCATACGAAAATGAACTTCAGCTGAACGATGATGGACTTAGCCGGTTTACTCACTCACTCGTTGAAAAGATAATTTGAGTGCGTTCTAATGAACTTAGTGATGCCGTGTTATCAGAAAAAATAGAAGAAGGACTTAATGGAGATAAGAGCAAGCTTGGAAGAGGCGGTAGATTTCGAACAGGAGATATAAAGCTTGATAAGGATGTAGTATCCTATACTGTACAGATTATTCCGGAAAATCAAAAGAGAGTTGGAGTAAATCATCAAAGTCCTCGTATTCAATATAATGAACCCATACTAGCGGATTTTTCTATTCTTCAAGATACCTTAGAGCCTTCTAAATATGTTGTGCGTCGTATTTTAGAGAAATTAGATGATGATCCCTAAGTTTCTAAGGATAAGCTTAAGAAAATAAAAGAGGAAATGGATACACCCGGTATAAATACAACAAGTAAATTGAAAAAACTGTTTGTAGAAAATACTATGGGAAGCGTAAAGGTAGGATATGTAGACGAAGAAGGAAATATGCTTAGTGACGGTTATAAAACTATTGTAGCTGATGCAAATTTTGCTACTGAGTACGAATATGCGTTCCCTGAAAGTGATAATATTATCAGAAAAAATAATAAGATGTATAAACTTACTGCAACTAATGGTGGATTAAGGGAAGATTCAGATCCAAAGTAAAGGTAAGATATTTTAAAGGGTGAAACCATTATTACCTATCTATATGAAGAGGTGCCCGCTAGAGCTGTGGTTCATATAAAGAGAAGAAATTGATGGTGTTCAAAATGAATTGTCCGAGCATAAGATAATTCTAAGTGGAATTTCCGGTGAAGCTATGTCAGCAGAGCAAGTTAATATTAAAGAGTTGGAGGATTTGGGTTATATAATTAAAGAAAATGGTTTTAAGCCGGAGAGTTTTTGATTCAAAATATGAGGGTGATAATGAGGGAACCTAGTCAATCCTATAATATAGTAATTGAAAAAGATTGTAGATAAACCGAATGAACCTAAGCCGGATGAGCCTAAACCAAATGCACCAAAGCCAAATGAGCCTAGGCGGATGAGCCTAAACCGGATGCACCTAAACCAAATGAACCTAAGCCGGATGAACCTAAGCCAAATGAGCCTAAGCCGGATGAGCCTAAACCGGATGCACCTAAACCAAATGAACCTAAGCCGGATGAGCCTAAACCAAATGAGCCTAAGCCGGATGCACCTAAGCCGGATGCACCTAAACCGAATGAACCTAAGCCGGATGCACCTAGACCGAATGAGCCTAAGCCGAGTGAACCTAAGCCTAGTGAGCCTAGACCGAATGCACCTAAACCGGATACACCTAGACCAAATGGATCATCAAACGGTTCTATACCTAATTCTTCGGTACCAAGCGCTTCCACATCAGGTGTACCGATAGAAAGTCCTATATCAGAGGTAATACCTGTACCAAGCGATGAAACTAAAGAAAATCTTGTAAATAGTAATCGTATATTAAAGAAAAAAGATATGCAAAAAGGAATTCCAAAAACAGGTGATAAAGGTATGGATGCTATGATAAAACTGAGTATAGTATCTATCCTGTCAGTATTTGGATTGCTTGTTCTAAAGTTTAAGAAAAAGAAACTGAGGAAAATAAATAATATATTAAATAAGTTATAGTGAAGAACAGTTCTAAAATTCATAGATGTGAATTTGGGACTGTTTTATTTTATAGGAATGTGTATTTTTGAATATTTGATTAATAATAAGGAGAATTAATATCTTGATACGGATTTAATTGTTGATATTTTTTTGTGTAGAGTATTAATTTTTATTGTAAAAAGAAAAATAAAGGTATAGAATAAAAGTATCAAAAATTCTTATATTCTTAAATTCAATTATCAAAAATTTTAATTTTAAGGAGATATAAGGAAAATCACATTATAAAAAGTATTAAAAACGGAGGGAAATGAATGATTGATGAAAAATTGCTTAGAGTGGGAAAGTTTAAAACTTGTTTAATGACTTTATATTTGCTAAAATTATGAATAAGAAAAGTATTTGTAAGCATTTACTGGAGCTTGTATTAGATGTAAGTATAGAGAGAATAGATTACGCCTCAGGGCAAAAAGCATAGCTACTATGTTAGGGCTCTAAAGGGTTAGACTTGATGTATTTATAAAAGATAGCGAAGATACAATTTATGATGTGGAATTGCAGGTAAGAAATACCGAAATCTACCTGATAGAGCTATATATTATCAAAGTGCTATGCTAGTAGAGAATTTGAAAAAGGGTGAGGACTATTCAAAAATAAAAAGGAGTTATGTTATATTTATATGTCCCTTTGACTTGTTCGGAAAAAGGACTATATAAATACAGCTTTAAAAAAATTGCTGTCTTGAGGATAGGAGAGCTTCTTTTTGGGAGATAAGAGCAATATAATATTTATAAATACAAAAAGCCGGCAGTAAGTGTGAGAATGCGGAGCTTAGAGAGCTTTTTGGAGTATATGGAAAAATAAAAGATAGAGCTTTGGAATTTTTCCTATACTAAAGTTATAGATAATAAATTAAGGGATATAATAGACAAAGGGAAGGAGAGTAGAGTACAAATGTTGATGGCGACAAAATATAAATTTGATATGCAGGATGCCAGACGCGAGGGTATAGAAGAAGGAATAAGGCAAGGGATAGAAACCGGAATAAGGCAAGGGATAGAAACCGAATAAAAGCAAGGGATAGAAACCGGAATAAAAGCAAGGGATAGAAACCGTATAGCAAAAAGGAATAAGGCAAGGGAAATTAGAGAGCATAGAAAGAATATAGATATATTAAAAGCGTTTAAATATTTCCGATACCGAAATATTTACTCTCATAAAGGAGAGTTTTGATATAGATGAAAAAGATGCTAAAAAGCTGATAGAGGGATAAACTAAAGCTATAGATAATAAACTAAGGGATATAATAGACAAAGGGAAGGAGAGTAGAGTACAAATGTTGATGGCGACAAAATATAAATTTGATATGCAGGATGCCAGACGCGAGGGTATAGAAGAAGGAATAAAGCAAGGGATAGAAACCGGTATAGCAAAAAGGAATAAGGCAAGGAAAAATTAGAAAGTATAGAAAAGAATATAGATATATTAAAAGCGTTTAAATATTTCTGATACTGAAATATTTGCTCATCAAAAGGAGAGTTTTGATATAGATGAAAAAGGTACTAAGAAAGCTGATAGAGGAATAGTAAAAAGCTATTTAAAATTCTTGATAGATTAAGCTCTAACTAGGGTCTATAAGTTTATCTGTAAAGAGTTGTAATTCTTACTGACAATTATATATATAAACTATTCTTTTCTCGTTGACTAAGATGTTTTATTTATATATAATGAAGTCGTTTTTAGATGTATACAAGCTACAAAAAGGTAGTAACTATTGCAAATGGAGATTTCAAAATGACTGAGCGATTATTAATTAAAGTTCAATATTGGCAAGGGAAGATAGCTCATGGTAGTAGTGTAAATATTAATAGAATTGGTGTAATTTCTTTTGATATGTGTATATCTAATTTAATATGCTATAAGTGTAATTATTAAGGGCAGTTTTTACTGTCCTTTTTGTATTAATATAAAGAGGAGAAAAATGAAAAAGTAGGTATTTTTAATGGGTAGTGATTCTGATCTTCCTATAGTAGAAAAAGGTATAGATGTTCTAAAAGCTTATGAGGTTCCTATTGAGGGTCCATGTGTATTCAGCACATAGAACTCCGGTGCAGGCGGAGGAGTTTGCAAAAAATGCAAGAAATAACGGCTGGAGTTATCATTTGTGCGGCGGGAATGGCGGCACACTTAGCAGGAGTTATAGCGGCGGAACAACATTACCGGGTTATAGGTATTCCTTGTTCTTCAAAGGTATTAGATGGAATGGATAGCTTACTTTCAACGAGTAATGATGCCACCGGCATACCTGTTGCAACAGTAGGTATAAATGGTGCAAAAATGCAGCTTTACTTGCTATTCAAATTTTATCCATAGAAGATGAAACTTTAGCTGTAAAACTTGCTAAAGAAAGAGAAGATAATAAAAAGTAATACTCGAAAAGAGTAAGCTTTATAGAAGAAAAATATAATAATTAAAAAGGGGAAAAATTATGTCATTAACAAAGATGAATCAACTTTATGAAGGAAAAGCAAAGAAAGTATATGAAACAGAGGATAAGAACTTTTATATTGTTTCTTACAAAGATGATGCGACTGCTTTCAATGGTGAGAAAAAAGGTACTATAGTGGGTAAAGGTGCTATAAACAATAGAGTAACTAACTTTTTAATGCAAATGTTGGAAAAAGAGGGTATACCTACAGATTTTGTTGAAGAGTTAAATGACAGAGAAACAGTTGTAAAGGCTGTAAAAATAGTTCCTCTTGAGGTTATAGTAAGAAATATAGCTGCCGGTTCTCTTTCAAAAAGACTTGGTATAGATGAGGGTGTAAAGCTTGCTTCTACAGTATTGGAATATTGTTATAAAGATGATGCACTAGGCGATCCTATGATAAACGACTATCATATAGCGGCTGTGCAATTAGCTACAAAAGAAGAATTAGAAATAATATCTAAATATGCTTTTAAAGGTAAATGATATACTTAGAGATTTTTGAAAAAGACAATATAGATTTAATAGATTTTAAACTCGAATTTGGTGAGACTTCTCAGATGGAACTATAGTTCTAGCAGATGAGATTTCTCCTGATACTTGTAGATTCTGGGATTCATTAACAGGAGAAAAACTTGATAAAGATAGGGTTTAGAAGAGATATGGGCGGAGTAGAAGAGGCTTATCAAGAAGTAATTAAAAGACTTATGGGAGAGAATGCCTAAGTTTTTTATGAGAGGAAATATTGATAATGGCTAAAATAAAGGAAGAATGTGGAGTATTTGGTCATATGGACCAAAGAACCTACTGATATAAGTCATTTGGCATATTACGGTCTCTTTGCTCTCCAACATAGAGGGCAGGAGGCTGCGGGTATAGCTGTAAATGATGATGGGATATTCAGATATTATAAGGATAACGGTTTAGTTCAAGAAGTTTTTACGAGTGATAAATTAGCTGAACTCGGAATGGGACATATAGCAGTAGGCCATGTCAGATATTCTACTACCGGAGATAAGAATAGAGCGAATGCACAACCTATGGTTGTAAACCACATAAAAGGGCATACAGCTTTGTGTCATAACGGAAATTTGGTTAATGCTTATGAACTTAGGAGAGAGCTGGAGTTGGAGGGTTGTATTTTTAATGCCAGTTCAGATACAGAGGTAATATCACATATACTTACAAGGCAGAGAATTAAAAACAAGCTCTATGAAGAAGCCTTATTAAAAACTATGGATATAATAAAGGGGGCATATTCTCTGGTTCTTATGTCTCCTAGAAAACTTATAGCTTGTAGAGATAAAAACGGTTTCAGACCTCTCTGTTATGGATTTACGGAAGATGGCTCTATAGTTGTTGCTTCTGAAAGTTGTGCCTTAGAGGCAGTAGGTGCAAAGTTGGAGAGAATCTAGCCGGGAGAAGTTATTGTAATAGATGAAAACGGTATAAAAGAGTATAGAAAACTCATTGTGGAAAAGATACTTTGTGTATTTTTGAATATATATATTTTACAAGGCCGGATTCGGTTATAGAGGGTGCAAGGTGCATGAAGCAAGACTTCGTTCAGGTGAGTTTTTAGCTACAGAACATCCGGTGGATGCAGATATAGTTATAGGAGTGCCTGATTCAGGAATTGATGCGGCTATCGGATATTCAAGAGCCTCAGGAATACCTTATGGAATGGGTCTTATTAAGAGTAAGTATGTAGGGACGTACATTTATAGCTCCTAATCAAAAAGCAAGAGAAAATCTTGTAAAGATTAAAATTAAACCTATAGCGGACGTAATAAAAAGGAAAAAGAGTAATTCTTATAGATGATTCTATTGTTAGAGGTACAACCAGTGCCAGAATAGTAAAAGCTTATTAGAGATGCGGGAGCAAAGGAAGTTCATATGAGAGTTTCGGCTCCGGCATTTATAAATCCTTGTTTTTATGGTACGGATATAGATTCAAAGGATAATTTAATAGCCTGTTTGCATACGCATAAAGAAATAGAAGAAATGATAGGTGTAGACAGTCTGGGATTTTTGTCAGTAGAAAATGCAAAGAAATTACCGATATGTAATAAGGAGGGTGTAGGGTATTGTACAGCTTGTTTTGATGGAACATATCCTACCGAAGTTCCGGAGAAGAGAACTAAGAGTAAATTTGAACAAAAATTAAGTGAAGCAAAAAATAGCGGAGGGGTTAATGAAGAGCCATAGTGAAGCATATAAAGAAGCAGGAGTAGATATTACAGCCGGTTATAGAGCAGTGGAGCTTATGAAGAGCCATATAGCTAAAACAATGATAAATGGTGTGGTATCAGATATAGGTGGTTTTGGTGGTTTATTTGAATTACCAAGTGGATATGAAAAGCCTGTTTTAGTTGGTGGTACTGACGGTGTAGGAACAAAGTTAAAACTGGCATTTTTACTTAATAAACATAATACTATAGGTATAGATTGTGTTGATAGGTGTGTTAATGACATAATCTGTTGCGGAGCAAAGCCTTTATTTTTCCTTGATTATATAGCCTGTGGAAAGAATGTACCTGAAAAGATAGCAAAGATAGTTGAAGGTGTCAGTGAAGGTTGTATCAGTAGTGATGCAGCTCTTATAGGCGGTGAAACGGCAGAGATGCCGGGCTTTTACTCTGAAGATGAATATGACCTTGCCGGCTTTTCTGTTGGAGTTGTTGATAAAGCAAAAATTATTAACAATAATGAAATGGAAGAGGGTGATGTTATTATAGCTTTAGCTTCAAGCGGAGTACATTCTAACGGTTTTTCTTTGGTTAGAAAGGTATTTGATTTAGATAATATAACTAGTGATGAGTTGACAAAAGCTATAGATAGCCTAAATGGTAAGAGTTTAGGAGAAACTTTACTTGAGCCGACAAAAATATATGTAAAGCCTGTTTTAGCTCTTTTAGAGAAGATTAAAGTAAAGGCTATCAGCCATATTACCGGTGGTGGCTTTTATGAAAATATTCCTGAGATCTATACCTGAGGGTTTATGTGCAAAGATAGCTATGTCTGATGTAAAAATATTACCTATATTCAATCTTATACAAGAAAAGGAAATATCAGTACAAGAGATATGTATAATACACTTTAATATGGGAGTGGGGATGAGCATAGTGCTTAAGAAAGAAGATGAAGAAGAGCATTAAATATTTTAAAGGCTCATGGACAAGAGGGCTTATAGATTAGGTGTAATAGTAAAATCAGAAGAAAATAATATTAGAATAGTATTACTAAAAGTGTTAATAATTAGAGAAGAGGTAATGACAAATATAATAGAGCTTTTAAAAGAACAATAGCTATAATGGAAGAGGTATAGTTATTGGAAAGTCCTTAGACAGTAAAAACCTCGTTTGTGCTTATTTTATAATGGGAAGAAGTGAAAATTCCAGAAATAGAGTTTTTGAAAAAGATAAGCTAATGATATATCCGCTGATGAGAAAAAGGTAGAAGATCCAGAGTCTTATAATATCATCCGGGTTAGAGAGAGAAGATTGTATAATTGTAACTAATGGCGATCAAACTATAACTATAGATGAGTTTTTAGAAAAAGGAAAAACATTTGAAGAGGCTTTAGAAACAAGGGAATTTGAAACCTGATGCTCCTAATTATACACCTAGAATATCAGGTATTTTATATAATGATGAAAGATACAAAATGAGTATATTAAAGTCTATAGAGGGTCTGGGTACTCATTGTGCCAGATATGTATATAGTTATGAAACTTTATTTCAGGTCTAGGACATTTTATTCATACTTATGAAAGAAATGAAAATCCATTACCTAGCTTTGTAGGAGAGAACCAAGAGTAGTAGAAATAGATAATGATATGAGATGGTTGCAACTAAGATTTGGAATAATCTAAATACAGATAATAAGATTTCTTTTATATGTAAGATATGAAGATATAGATACTAAGGAAGTAAAAGAAGATTATAAAAAATAGATTTGAGAAAGTTGATTAAGATAAAAGATGAATAGTTTAGAATTAAAAATATGGTTGTAATCCTAATCAAAAACCGCCAGAGTTTTTATGGAGAATAATAAGAAGTTACCGTTTGAAGTGTTAAATGGAAGAGCAGGTTATATAAATCTATTAGATGCTTTTAATGCTTGGCAGCTTGTTAAAGAGTTAGATGAGGCTACAGGTCTTGCAAGTGCCACTTCATTTAAGCATGTTTCTCCAACAAGTGCGGCTATAGGTAGAAAGCTTGATGAAAAGTTAAAAAGCTTATTTTTGTAGAAGATGTAGAAAACCTAGATAAAAGTCCTCTTGCCTGTGCTTACGCAAGAGCTAGAGGAACGGATAGGATGTCATCTTTTGGAGATTTTATAGCTTTATCAAGAAAGTGTGATATAACTACAGCTAAGCTTATTGCAAGAGAGGTATCAGATGGAGTTATAGCACCTGAATATGATGCTGAGGCTTTAGAAATTTTAAAATCTAAGAAGAAGGGAAACTATTTAGTAATACAAATAGATAAAGATTATATACCTGAAAACATAGAGAGAAAACAGGTATATGGTATAAGTTTTGAACAAGGTGAGAAATGAGTATAAAAGTGAGTTGTAAGGATTTTGAAAATATAGTTTCAAACAATAAAGATTTGACGGATGAAGCAAGACTCAAATCTTACTATAGCTCTTATTACCCTAAAATATACTCAATCAAATTCGGTTTGCTAGTACTAAGGACGGTCGGGCTATAGGGTAGGAGCCGGTCAACAATCAAGAATACATTGTACAAGACTTGCAGGTAGTAAGGCGGATATATGGCACTTAAGACAGGCGGATAAAGTCTTGGCATAGACTTTAAAAAGAGCTTGGAAGAGCAGATAGAGATAATACTATAGATATATATATCGGATGATTGTGATTTAGTATTAAAAAGATGGGGGAATAGCAAAGGTATTTTTAATACTAAACGAAGTATTTACTAAGGAAGAAAAGAAAGAATATCTGTCCGTGTAAGTGGTGTTTGTTTAGGTTCAGATGCATTTTTCCCATTTGGAGATATAGATAGAGACATTCTTATCAGGAGTTAAATATGTTGTCGAGCCGGGTGGTTCAGTGAGAGATGATAATGTTATAGAAAAAGCAGATGAATATAATATGGTTCTTTGCTTTAATGGAATGAGATTGTTCCATCACTAGGAGGAAGTATGGATAAATTAAATGTTGCAATACTTGTAAGTGGTGGTGGAACCAACTACAAGCACTTATAGATGCGAGCAAAAGAGGAGAACTTCAAGGAGCAAATTTAAGTCTTGTTATTTCAAATAAGGTAGATGCTTATGCCTTAGAGAGAGCAAAAAAGGAAGATATAAAAGCAGAATTTGTATCCGGTAAAGATGAAGATAAGTTAATCTCTCTTTTGAAAGATAATAATATTGATGTAGTAGTCCTTGCGGGATATTTGGCAATATTATCAGAGAAAGTTGTAAAAGAGTATGAAAATAGAATAATAAATATACATCCCAGTCTTATACCCAGCTTTTGCGGAAAGGGATTTTATGGTCTAAAGGTTCATGAAGAGGCACTTAAATATGGCGTAAAGGTTACAGGTGCTACGGTTCATTTTGTAAATGAGATACCTGACGGTGGAAAGATAATAATGCAAAAAGCTGTATATATAGATGAAAATGATACTAAAGAAAGTTTGCAAAGAGGAGTTATGGAGGAGGCAGAGTGGGTAATTTTACCTAAAAGCTTTGACCTTGGTGTGTGAAAAAATATTAAAAATAGGAAGAATGATGTAATGAAAGTAGGCATAATAGGTAGTGGCGGAAGAGGCATGCCTTACTTAGGGCTGTGGCTAAGAATCCGATAATAAAAGAAATCTATGCAATTCCAGGAAATGGTGGAATGGCAGACGAAGCTGTTTGTTTAAATATTGATATAAAGAATATAGATGAAGTTCTTGCTGTTTGTTTAGATAAAGATTTAGATTATGTGATAGTTGCTCGGATGATCCGTTGGCGGCAGGACTTGTGAATTTGCTTTGAAGATAATGGAATAGCTTGTTTTGGACCGAAAAAGAGGCGGCTATTATAGAGGCAAGCAAAGTGTTTTCAAAAGATTTGATGAAGAAATACAATATACCTACTGCTTTTTATGAAAATTTTGATGATGCGAATAAAGCTAAAGAGTATCTTAAAAATAGTGAGTATCCAATAGTAATAAAGGCAGATGGGTTAGCGCTTGGGAAAGGCGTTATAATAGCAAACTCTAAGGAAGAAGCATATAATGCCATTGATGATATTATGCTCGACCATAAGTTTGGAGCTAGTGGAAATAAGGTAGTTATAGAGGAGTTTTTAGAAGGTGTAGAAGTTTCTGTTCTTAGTTTTACAGATGGTAAAACTGTATTACCTATGATATCTTCCATGGATCATAAAAAGCTTATGATAATGATGAGGGTCTAAATACGGTGGTATGGGAGTTATAGCTCCAAATCCATATTATACTGAAAGTATAGCGACAGAGTGTATGGAAAAGATTTTTAAGCCTACAATAGAAGCTATGCGTTTAGAAAATCGTACATTTAAAGGTTGTCTATACTTTGGTCTTATACTTACAAAAGATGGTCCTAAAGTAATAGAATATAATGCCAGATTTGGAGATCCTGAAACACAGTGCATACTCCCTTTGCTTAAAACGGATTTATTTGAAATTATGCTTGCAACAAGTAGTGGTGATCTTGATAAAATAAAACTTGAATGGGATAATAAAGCTTCTTGTCTAGTTGTTTTGGCAAGCTGAGGGCTATCCTTTAGAATACAAATCGGGATATGAGATAAAAATAGATACAAATAAAGAAAGTGTTTATGTAGCAGGTGCAAAGCTTGTAGCAGGAAAGTTGCTTTGAGTGCAGGGTGGAAGAGTTCTGGGAGTAGTAGGACTTGGGAGATGATCTAAAAGGAGCTATAGATGAAGCTTATAAAAGGGTGAAAAAGTAAGTTTCAAAATAAATTTTATAGAACGGATATAGGCAAGAAAGCTTTAGAGGTAAAAATTAATGGTATATCGTATTTATGTAGAGAAGAAAGAAGAACTGGCTTATGAAGCTAAGGCACTACTTTCGGATATAAGAAATTTTTAAATATAACAAGTGAGATGAATTAAGAATATTGAATAGATATGATGTGAAGGTATATCTGAGGAAGTATTTGAAGAAGCGAGTGAGCTTATATTATCAGAGCCACAGCTTGATAGAATTTATAAAAGTATAAATTTTAAAAGAGGGAGATGTACATTTTGTAGTAGAACATCTTCCGGGGCAATACGATCAAAAGAGCTGATCATGGCAATCAATGTATACAATTAGCTTCTAAGGAAATAAGCCTGAAGTAAAAACTGCAAGAGTTTATATTTTGAGTGGAAATATAAATGAGGAAGATATAGAACAAAATTAAAAAGTATATTATAAAATCCTGTTGAATCAAAGAGCAAACAGATGATAAAGAATATAAAAAGCTTAAATATAGAATGATAATCCTAAAAGATGTGGATATAATAGAAAACTTCATAGATTTTGATGATAATAAAACTCTGGAGCTGTTAAAAGAGCTATGCTTTAGCTATGGATATTGATGATTTGAGATTTTGTAGAGGTTATTTTAAGTTAGAAAAAGAAACTCAAGCATAACAGAAATACGTATGATAGATACATACTGGTCGGATCATTGTAGACATACTACATTTCTTACAACTATAGATAAGGTTACTTTTGAGGACGAAAAAGTAGAGAAAGCTTGGAATAGATATATAGCTACAAGAGAGGAATTAGGAAGAACTAAGCCTATAAATCTTATGGATATAGCAACTATATCTGTTAAGGCTTTTGAAAAAGCAGGTAAACTTGATAAGCTTGATGAGTCGGAAGAGATAAATGCTTGTACAGTAAAGATAAAGGTAGATGTAGAGGGTGAGGAGGAAGATTGGTTATTATTATTTAAAAATGAAACACATAATCATCCTACGGAAATAGAACCTTTTGGTGGAGCAGCTACTTGTATAGGTGGGGCGATAAGAGACCCGCTATCAGGAAGAGCCTATGTATATGCGGCGTATGTGTAACTCGGTGCGGCTGATCCTGACAAAGAGTATGGAAGATACTATAAAAGGTAAGCTACCACAGAGAAAGATAGTTACCACAGCTGCGGCAGGTTATTCATCTTATGGTAATCAACTAGGCCTTGCAACCGGTATAGTAGATGAAATATATCACGATGGTTATGCAGCTAAGAGAATGGAGATAGGAGCTGTAGTAGCGGCTACACCGGCGGCGAATGTAAGAAGAGAAGTTCCTGTAAAAGGTGACAAGGTTATTTTATTAGGTGGAAGAACCGGTAGAGATGGTTGTGGTGGTGCAACAGGTTCTTCAAAGGCACATAAAGAAGAATCCTTAAAAACTTGTGGAGCAGAAGTTCAAAAAGGTAATGCTCCGGAAGAGAGAAAATTACAAAGATTATTTAGAAATGAAGAAGCTAAATCTCTTATAAAAAGATGTAATGCATTTTGGTGCAGGTGGAGGGCAGTGTTGCTATCGGAGAGCTGGCAGACGGCTTACGCATTAATCTTGATGCAGTGCCTAAAAAGTACGAGGGACTGAGACGGAACGGAACTGGCTATTTCAGAATCCCAAGAAAGAATGGCGGTAGTAGTCGAGGCAAAAAGATGTAAATAGATTTATAGAACTTGCGAGAGAAGAAAATCTTGAAGCTACACTTGTAGCAGAGGTTACAGACGAAAATAGACTTATAATGACATGGAGAGATAAGGAGATGAGTGAATTTAAGTGAGAGATTTCCTTTAATCTAACGGTGCAAGTAAGCATATTAATATAAAGTGCCTAAAATGGAAGAAATGAAGATGTATAAAATTTCAAATTAGGTATGGAAAAATTGGTAAAGGACTTAAATGTTTGTTCAAAACAAGGACTTAGTGGGAGATTTGACTCTACAACAGGTGTAGGAACTGCACTTATGCCATTTGGAGAAAGTATCAAAAGACACCTATAAGCGGCTATGGTAAATAAGGTATCGTTGAGAAAAAGATACTACTACTTGTTCTATCATGTCTCAGTGCGTATAATCCTTTTTATAAGTGAAAAAGACCAATATAAGGGTGCTTATCTGGCGGTTGTGGAATCTCTTTGTAAACTTATGCTACGGGTGCCGTTATAAAGATATATATTTGACTTTTCAAGAGTATTTTAGAAAAACTTGGGACAGATGAAAAAGATGGGCAAAAGCCGCTTGCCGCTATACTAGGTGCTGGATGCGCAGCTAGACTTTGAAGTAGCGGCTAGGTGGAAAAGACTCCATGAGCGGTTTCATTTGAAAATCTTGATGTTCCGCCTCACCTTAGTATCGCATTGCAGTAACTACAGAGGATATATAATATAATTTCTCGGGTTTAAAAGCTGCAGGTTCAGCAATGTTTCTATCTCGCAAAGAGAGTGCAGATAGACTTTTCACGGATGTATATAGTTTAGCTTTATTTAATTTTATATCATCTAAGAATAAAAAGATATATTAGCTATGTGTACAGTGAGCTATGGCGGTGTTGTTGAACAAACATTTAAGCAATGTCTCTGGAAATAGGTTGGGATTTGATTTTTGATAGTAATTTAAGTGTGGAAGATATGTTTGAACACATTACGGAAGTTTTATAGTAGAACTTGATAAAGATTTTTACTAATGATGACTTGAAATTGACTTGAAGATAATGAGATAGATTTAAAGATTTTAGGAAATGTAAGTGAAGAATATAAGTTGAAATATAAAAGATAGCTTGCAACTAGCGAAACTTGAAAATTCTTATGAGGAGAAAATTGAGAAAGTATTTCTAGAAAGATAGAGGTTGAATCTTATAGAAAGTTCCAAATATAGGGTAACTACAAAAGAAAAATATAGTGCTAATATAAAGAGTACAAAACCTAAAGTTCTTATACCATGTATTTCCGGAACTAACTGTGAATATGATAGTGCAAAAGCTATAGAAAAGCGGACTTGAACCGGAGATAGTGCTTGATAAAAATTTAAGTTCTAAAAACCATAGAAGAGTATAAATGAAATTGAGAAAATATTAGAAATCTCTCAAATAGTATTTTTGCGGGTGGTTTCTCAGGTGGAGATGAGCCGACGGTTCAGCTAAATTTATAAGTTCTTTCTCTCAGAAATCCTGAGTAAAAGATGCCATTAGCGATTTACTTGATAATAGAGATGGTCTTATGGCAGGTATATGTAACGGTTTTCAAGCTCTTATAAAATTAGGATTAGTTCCTTATGGAAAGATAGTAGATATAGATGAAACTGCCTCACACCCTAGTTACACACTATAAAAAGGCATCAATCTATGATAGTTGAGAACTAAAATCAGTTCTAATAATAGTCCTGGTTAATGAATGCTAATGTAGGAGAAGTGTATAATGTTGTTATTTCTCATGGAGAAGGTAGATTTGATGTGATGAGAATTTATTAAAAGAACTTGCTGCTAATGGACAAAATAGCTACTAGTATGTAGATCTTGGTGGAAAAGCCTATCTATGGATATTGTATACAATCCAAAATGGTTCTATGGGCGGTTGAAGAGTATTTGCTCGCCTGATGGTAGAGTATTTGGAAAGATGGGACATTCTGAAAAGAATAGGAAAAGGTCTTTATCAAAATATGAGTTGGAAATTATGATATAGGAATGTTTAGATCCGCTAAGAAGCTATTTTGATTTATAGTGCAAAATTTTTTGTCCAATAAGTATTTTGCCATGAGTTTTAGTATATAAAATCGCTTTTAAATTTAGTTTAGTTGCTATTTTATATTTAGATAGGTGAACTAAACTAAGTTTGAGCGATTTTTGTAGTATGGAGGCAAAAGATTATTTGTAACTAATTTGTTAGTCTATATAAATTTTATTTAGAAAGTCAAAATGAGATATACTCATAAGATAAATAGATTAAACAATAAAAACATCACTCTGTGATGTTTTTATTAGCTGGGCTAGATGGATTTGAACCATCGAGATGCAGGAGTCAAAGTCCTGTGCCTTACCGCTTGGCTATAGCCCAATATTATTTAAAAGGGTGGATAATGAGTTCGAACCCATGGCCTCCAGAGCTACTAATCTGGCGTCAGCCAACCAACCGCGCTATACCCACCATACACTATGTACATTTGTACAAGAGCGGGTGATGGGAATCGAACCCACGTATTCAGCTTGGAAGGCTGATGTTCTACCATTGAACTACACCCGCATTTTAATATAAAAATATGAGCCTGAAGGGATTCGAACCCCTGACCCTCGGCTTAGAAGGCCGATGCTCTATCCAACTGAGCTACTGACTCACAATGACATATCGCTTACGCAATATAAATCGGGTGACAGGATTCTGAAATCTGCGACCCCTGGTCCCAAACCAGGTACTCTAGCCAAAACTGAGCCACACCCGATAATTTTAGTTGCTTTATCTCGTAAAGACAAAAGGAATTATAGCTAAAAGTAAAAGAAAATGTCAATCACTTTTTCAAAAATTTTAGCCAAAAATAAAAAGGATTGTTTTAGCTTAGAAGAGATTGAAATAATAGTAAACTAAGATGGGTTTGTGCTATAATGTTAACCAAAAGCCTAAATATATGATAGAAGAAAAGGAAAAAGGATGAAAACAAAATTAACTACTTTATGTTATATAGAAAAAGATAATAAATATCTTATGTTACATAGGATAGAAAAATGATATAAATAAAGATAAATGGATAGGCGTAGGTGGACATTTTTAGAAGATGAAAGTCCGGAAGAATGTCTGCTTAGAGAAGTAAAGAGGAAAGCCGGATTAGAGTTGATATCATGGAAGTTGAGAGGAGTTATAAGTTTTATAACAGATGTATGGCAAACTGAGTATATGTTTTTATATACAGCGAGTGAATTTATAGGAGAAATATCAGACTATAATGCTTGTGATGAAGGAAAGTTGAGTGGGTAAAAAGAAGATATATATAAGCTTGATATTTGGGAAGCGATAAAGTGTGAATTGCTTGAAAAAGACGGTGAGTTTTTCTCTTTAAAGCTTAGGTATGAAAAAGATAAACTGATAGAGGCTATTAAAAATGGAATAGAAACATTATCTAAATAAGTTGCGGTTAAGATAAAAATAACACTACATATAAAATGCTATTATAATAGGTAGCGTGGATGTTGTAGGATTACATATGAGATGCTATATTTATTAAGTGGTGAGGATTAGAAGAAATATGAAAGAGAAAACTAGTTTTGAATTGATATATGAAGTTGTAAAAAAAATACCAAAAGGTTTTGTAGCTACCTATGGTCAGATCAGCTACCCTAGCCGAGTACCAAAGTGGGCTAGAGTTAGACATGCCTTGCATGTAAATCCGAACTGAAATTATACCCTGCTTTAGAGTTGTAAATAAGAAGGTAGAGTGAGTAAGGCTTTTGCTTTTGGTGGGGAAAATAGGCAAGGAGAACTTTTAAAAGCCGAGGGGGTTGAATTTATATATAATGAAGATAAAAAGAATATTTTGTATGATATGAAAAAGTATAAGTGGATATCCCAAAAAGATTATGGTAAATTTATATAAGAGGTATAAAAGAACGAAATTTAGCAAAATTATTGACTAATATATTCGCTTATGCTATAGTACGAGAGATAGAGATGTCGAGGTCTTTTTTTTTTGACCTCATAACTTTGCAACTAATTAATAAGTGGAGGTGTTACTGTGCGTACTAAAATCACTCTAGCTTGTACAGAATGCAAGCAACGTAATTATAATACGACTAAGGATAAGAAAGCTCATCCTGATCGATATGGAAACAAAAGAAATATTGTAGATTCTGTAAGACTCATACAATGCACAAAGAAACAAAAGTAGGAGACTGTATAATGGCTGAACAAGGCAAAGAAAAGAAACCAAATTTTATTAAGGGTCTCAAAGCTGAGTATAATAAAATCATCTGGCCTACTAAAGAAGAAGTTTCAAAGCAAACAGTGGCAGTAGTTGTATGTTCGCTTATACTTGGAGCTATAATAGCTGGTCTTGATTTTGCCTTTAAAACAGGATTTGGACTTATTATTAAGTAGAAAGGGTAGTTGTATGGAGCAAGCGCAATGGTATGTGGCTCATACTTACCGGGCTACGAAAAAATAAAAGTTAAAAGCAGATATCGAAAAACTATTATAAATAGAGGTCTTGAAGAGCAAATATTAGAAGTTTGCGTACCTATGCAATCAGTAGTAGAACTGAAAAATGGTGCTGAAAAAACTTCTGATAGAAAATTATTTCCGGGCTATGTACTTATACATATGATTATGAATGATGATACATGGTATGTAGTGAAGAAATACACAAGAGGTGTTACAGGCTTCGTTGGACCGGGGAGTAAGCCGTAGCTTTTAATTATAGACGAGATATATAATCTTGGACTAGGAGATGCTTTTAGCAAATAGAGGAGAAAAGAAACTTATCTTAAATTTTTGCTATTGGAGATTTGGTTAAGGTTGTTTCCGGTGCTTGGGAAGGTGCCAAGAGTGTTATTGAAGATATCAATGAACATAAAAACAAGTAAAAATTAATACTTGGTGTATTTGGCAGAGAGACAGAAGTCTGGATAGATTTTTCAGATATTAGAAAAGAAGATTAATACACGTTCTTCTTAAACGAAGAAAAACGTGGGGAGGGTTTATCCCGAAATTACCACAAGGAGGTGCCACTATGGCAAAGAAAGTAACAGGATATATTAAATTACAAATTCCAGCAGGCAAGGCAACACCAGCTCCACCTGTTGGTCCAGCATTAGGTCAACATGGTGTAAACATAGTTGAGTTTACAAAACAATTCAATGCAAAGACAGCTGATCAAGGAGATCTTATCATCCCCTGTAGTTATCACTGTTTATGCAGACAGAAGTTTTTAGTTTTATTACTAAGATCTCGCAGCCGTTCTATTAAAGAAGGTATGTAACTTAAAAATCAGGTTCAGGTCCTAATAAAACAAAAGTAGCAACAATCACAAAAGCTAAGTTAGAAGAAATAGCAGCACTTAAGATGCCAGATCTTAATGCGGCAAATATTGATTCAGCTATAAGTATGATTGCTGGTACAGCTCGTTCAATGGGTATAACAGTACAGGACTAATTTAGGAGGAAGAAAGATACTGAAACGTGGAGAGAGATAGAAAGCAGCTACAATGCAGTTGACCGTGCAAACTTATAGCGATAGTGCAGAAGCTATCGCACTTATTAAGAAAACAGCAGTTGCAAAGTTCGACGAAACAGTAGAGTTACATACGCATCGTACGGGTTGTGATGGACGCCTGGCAGATCAACAACAGGAAGGCTGTGGTTCACCTCACATGGTACAGGTAAAAACAGTTCGCATATTGGTGGTCGCTAAAGGGAGCAAAAGTTGATGAAGCTCTTGTAGCAGGTGCAGATCATGTTGGTGGAGAGAATACTCCAAAATCCAAAATGAAGGATGGTTAGACTTTTGATGGTAGTGCTACACCCTGATATGATGGTGTTGTTGGTCGTCTTGGCAGGTAGGGACCCTAAAGGACTTATGCCAAACCCTAAAAGCCGGTGCAGTTACTATGGATGTAAAAAGAGCTATAGATGAGATTAAAAGCAGGTAAGGTTGAGTATCGTTTAGATAAAACACAACATTGTGCATGTACCTGTAGGTAAAAGCTTCATTTACAGAAGAGCAATTAGGAGATAACTGCAAGCCTTTAGATGCTATAATCAAAGCTAAACCAAGCATAAAGTGTGCATATTTAAGAAGTGTTATATGCTACCATCAAATGGGTCCTGGAATTAGACTTAATGTTGCTAAGTTAATGGCATAATAATATATTGATATTATTTGTTTATAGTGTTAGTACACATAGTATTGACTGCCAAAGACAGTAGGTGCCGTAAGGCATAAGTTTAAACGCCTACCGAGGATAGTGAAAGCTTATACAAATTAAATTTGTTATTAGTTTGCCTCGTTGTCTTTAGATAACGAGGCTTTTTATTTGGGTACTACCTCCCAGTTATACTTAATAAAACAAGGAGGAATAAAAATGGCAAAGATTGAGTTAAAGCAACCAGTGGTTCAAGAGATTTCAGAACTTTTAAATGGTGCGGCTTCAGCTGTTGTTGTAGACTATCGTGGTTTAACAGTTGATCAAGACACACAACTTCGTAAAAATCTTAGAGAAGCAGGCGTAACATATAAAGTATATAAAAATACTATGATTCGTTTTGCTACTAAAGGAACAGAATTTGAAGGTTTGGATGCTTATCTTGAAGGACCAACAGCTTTAGCAGTATCAAAAGATGATGCTACAGCTCCAGCTAGAATTCTTAATAATTTTGCTAAGACAGCTCCAGCTTTGGAATTAAAAAGCAGGTGTTGTTGAAGGTGCTGCTTATGATACAGCAGGTATTAAGTTAATAGCTGACATTCCATCAAGAGATGAGCTCCTTGGAAGACTTCTTGGAAGTATACAATCACCTGTTGCAAACTTCGCTCGTGTTCTTAATCAAATCGCAGAGCATAAGGAAGCAATATTGGGTGATATTCTAAAAAAGAGAATAAAAGATTAGAATTAAAATATTTAATAGAAATAATATGGAGGATTATATAATGGCAAAGTTAACAACCGCAGAGTTTATAGAAGCAATTAAAGAGTTATCAGTATTAGAGCTAATGAGTTAGTAAAAAGCCAGAGGAAGAATTTGGTGTATCAGCAGCAGCTGGAGTAGTAGTTGCAGCAGCAGGAGCCAGCGAGACAGCAGCTGAAGAGAAAACAGAGTTTGATGTAGAATTAACAGAGTTGGTTCAGAGAAAGTTAGTTATCAAAGTTGTTCGTGAAGCTACAGGTCTTGGACTTAAAGAAGCTAAGGATCTTGTTGATGGAGCACCTAAGATGCTTAAGACAGAAGTTTCTAAAGAAGAAGTTGAAGATATCAAGAAGAAACTTGAAGAAGTTGGAGCAAAAAGTTACCTTAAGTAATTTTGAGTTATATGAGCTTTAGGAAAGCCAAGCTTCTTTTATATTTTGAATAAATTTTTGAAAATCCTTTTTCTTAGGGAGGAGTTAGAGTACCACCTCTTACACTTTTTGATTTCAGTGATATAAATACCGCTAACAACAGCCTTAACCTCTGCTTTGTAGGTAAAAATATTAAAAACTTTGTCATCTGCCATAAGAGTCATAACCTTTGGACCGACCTTAGCTTTTTACTATAGGTAGCTTTTGTCCATCTAAGATATACAGGCATTTGTTCGTGGACGATTTTTGGGAGTCCGGACTCTTTTATTCGTAGTCTTTTTTTATCAATTATAAGCATTGAAACAACTTGCTTATTTGCTTCTATAGCTGCCTGCTGTTCGCTTTGTCTATCCTGAAGTCGTCTCGCCGGCAAAATATAGACCTACTAGAGCTCAGCAAAATAGCAAAACTATAATGATAGTTGTGATAATAGGATGCAATTTTAAATCCTCCATATTAAATTCTTTTTATTAACTTTATTATTATAGCAGAAAAAGAAAAATCAAGCTAAGACTTTGACGTGACTGACATTGCTATGCTAATATGAAGTTTGTAACTATTATGGGTTATTGTGCAATTTTAGTATATAGATATGATACAACATATTTATAAAACAAGTATTAAATTTATGAATAGGGGTGAAACGTCAATGGAAAGAAGCAAAATGCGTCCCGTTAAGTCAGGGAAAAGCGTGAGAATGAGTTTCTCCAAGCAAAAAGAAGTTTTAGAGATGCCAAATCTGATAGAGATTCAAAAAGACTCTTATAGATGGTTTCTTGATGACGGCCTCAAGGAAGTAGTTTAGAGATATTTTCCTGATAGAGGATTTTGCCGGACATTTAAGTTTAGATTTTGTCGATTTTACATTATGTAAAAATGAGGTGAAGTATTCTATTGAAGAGTGCAAAGATAGAGATGCAAATACTGCAGCTCCACTAAAGGTAAAAGTTAGACTGATAAACAAAGATAAAGACGAAATCAATGAACATGAGATATTCATGGGTGATTTACCGCTAATGACAGATACAGGTTCATTTGTTATTAACGGTGCAGAACGTGTTATCGTAAGCCAGTTAGTACGTTCACCTGGTATATATTATACAGCTACTCACGATAAGGTGGGTAAAGAATTATATTCAAGCCAAGTTATTCCAAATAGAGGTGCATGGCTGGAGTATGAAACAGATTCAAATGATATATTCTATGTGCGTGTTGATAGAACAAGAAAGGTTCCTAACTGTTCTATAGGCACCCGGAGTAGGTAAAAATGAAGAGATTATAGAACTCTTTGGTGAAGAACCAAAGATTATGGCGAGTCTTACAAAGGATTCTACAGAAGATTATGGTAGTGGTATTTTGGAACTCTTCAAGAAAATTCGTCCGGGTGAACCATTATCAATAGATAGTGCTAATAGTTTATTAAATGGTATGTTCTTCGATGCAAGAAGATATGATCTTGCTAAGGTTGGACGTTATAAATTTAATAAAAATTACATTTTGCTAATCGTAGCAGGACATACTTTAGCAGAAGATGTTATAGATAGTGATACAGGTGAGGTTTTGGCAAATGCCGGAGACTTGGTTAATAAAGAGTTGGCAAAAATTGCAAGACTTAGCAATAGCTTATGTATGGATACAGGGCTTAGATAGAAAATAAAAAGTTTTATCAAACCTTATGGTAGATATAAAAGATACCAATATAGAAAACTCTGAAGAGTTAGGAATAACAGAGTTAGTATTTTTATCCTGTATTAAAAGAGCTTATAGAAGAAGCGAATGATGAAGAAGAATTATTTAATCTCATTCGTAGAAATATTAATGAACTTATACCTGAGTTATAACTGAAAAGAAGATATATTCGCTACTATAAAACTATAATATGGGTATGAAGAGAATATAGAACAAAAGATGATATTGACCATTTAGGGAATAGACGAATCCGTGCAGTTGGTGAATTATTACAAAATCAATATCGTATAGGTCTTTCCAGAATGGAAAGAGTTGTTAGAGAGCGTATGTCAACTCAAGATATAGATGGCATTACACCACAAGCACTTATTAATATCAAACCGGTAACTGCTGCTGTGAAAGAGTTCTTTGCTAGCTCTCAGCTATCACAGTTTATGGATCAAAACAACCCTCTTTCAGAGCTTACACACAAGAGACGTTTATCTGCTTTGGGACCTGGTGGTCTTTCAAGAGATAGAGCCGGCTTCGAGGTTCGAGATGTTCACTATACACACTATGGACGTATGTGTCCTATAGAAACACCTGAAGGTCCAAATATCGGTCTTATCAACTCTCTTGCAAGTTTCGCAAGAGTTAATGAATATGGTTTTATAGAAGCACCATATAGAGTTGTAGATAAGAGCGTAGATGCAGCCAATCCTATAGTAACAGATGAAGTTGTATATCTTACAGCTGATGAAGAAGATAACTATGTTGTGGCACAAGCGAATGAGCCTTTAGATGATGAAGGTCATTTTATACATAATAATGTTTCAGGTAGACATAGAGAGGAAACATCAGAATTCCAAAAAAAGAATATAGATCTTATGGACGTTTCTCCTAGAATGGTATTCTCAGTTGCTACAAGTATGATACCTTTCCTTGAAAATGATGATGCTAACCGTGCACTTATGGGTTCTAACATGCAACGTCAGGCAGTTCCTCTAATGATAACAGAAGCTCCTGCTGTAGGTACAGGTATGGAAGCTAAGGCTGCAGTCGATTCCGGAGTTTGTGTATTGGCAAAGAATGCGGGTGTGGTTGTACTTAGCTCAAGTAGTAAGATAGTAGTTAAGAGAGATGACCATACAGGAGAAGATGAATATAAGCTGATTAAATTTAGCAGAAGTAACCAATCAAACTCTTACAATCAAAAACCTATAGTAAACAAAGGTGATCATGTAGAAGCCGGAGAAGTTATAGCAGACGGACCTTCAACTAAGAAAGGTGAGATAGCTCTTGGAAAGAATCCGCTTATAGGATTTATGACTTGGGAAGGCTATAACTATGAGGATGCAGTTTTGCTTAGTGAACGTTTGGTACAAGATGATGTTTATACTTCTATTCATATAGAAGAATATGAATGTGCATCCAGAGATACAAAGCTTGGTTCAGAAGAGATAACAAGAGATGTTCCGGGTGTAGGAGATGATGCCTTAAAGGATCTTGATGAAAGAGGTATCATTCGTATAGGTGCAGAAGTAAGAGCAGGTGATATATTAGTAGGTAAGGTGACTCCAAAGGGAGAGACAGAGCTTACAGCAGAAGAAAGACTACTTCGTGCTATCTTTGGTGAAAAGGCTAGAGAAGTTAGAGATACATCTTTAAAAGTACCACATGGTGCTTATGGTGTAGTAGTAGATGCTAAGGTGTTTACAAGAGAAGCCGGTGATGAACTTCCTCCGGGTGTAAACCAAAATGTGCGTATATATATAGCACAAAAGAGAAAGATTTCAGTTGGAGATAAGATGGCAGGCCGTCATGGTAACAAGGGTGTTGTTTCAAGAGTATTACCTGTTGAAGATATGCCATTCTTACCAAATGGTAGACCGCTTGATATAGTTTTAAATCCTCTAGGCGTTCCTTCTCGTATGAACATTGGACAAGTATTAGAGATTCACTTATCGCTTGCGGCTAAGGCTCTAGGTTTCAATGTTGCGACACCGGTATTCTCAGGTGCAAATGAGACTGACATTATGGATATGTTGGATGTTGCAAATGATTATGTGAATATGACTTGGGAAGAGTTTGAGTCTAAGTATAAAGAATTACTTCGTGAAGATGTACTAGAATACCTGGGAAATAATTTAGACCATAGAGAACTTTGGAAGGGTGTGCCTCTTTCAAGAGATGGAAAAGTAAGGCTTAGAGATGGTAGATCAGGAGAATACTTTGATAGTCCTGTAACAATAGGACACATGCATTATCTAAAACTACACCATCTTGTTGATGATAAGATACATGCCAGATCTACAGGACCTTATTCACTAGTAACTCAGCAGCCACTTGGCGGTAAGGCACAATTTGGTGGACAACGTTTTGGAGAGATGGAAGTTTGGGCTTTAGAGGCATATGGTGCAAGCTATACTTTACAAGAAATACTTACAGTAAAATCTGATGATGTTGTAGGTCGTGTTAAGACTTATGAGGCTATTATTAAGGGTGAAAATATACCTGGATTCAGGGCATACCGGAGTCATTTAAGGTTCTCTTAAAAGAATTACAATCTTAGGACTTGATGTTAGAGTTCTCTCAGAAGATGGAAAGAAGTAGAATTAAAGAAAATATTTGAAATTTTCAGATTTAAGTCTACGTTCTATAATAGAAGGTGATAGTAGACCACATAATAACGAAGAAGATAAATTTGTCAGTGCCGGATTTACAAAGCAAGAAATACAAGATGGTGAATTTGTTGATTCTACAGAGGATACTTATACATTAGAACCGGAAGAAGATGAGTATTCGATATGTCGGAAGATTTTGACATAGACACAGATGAGTTTTTAAGAGAAGTTAAGAAGGGAGTATTTTCATGCTCTGAAAACAATGAAATGTATCAGCCGATATCATTTGATGCTATACAAATAGGGCTTGCTTCTCCAGAAAAAATTGAAGCATGGTCACATGGCGAGGTAAAAAAGCCGGAAACCATTAACTATAGAACACTAAAACCGGAGAAAGAGGGTTTGTTTTGCGAACGTATCTTTGGACCTAGCAAGGACTGGGAGTGTCATTGCGGAAAATATAAAAAAATACGTTATAAAGGCGTAGTTTGTGATAGATGTGGTGTTGAAGTAACGAAAGCTAGTGTAAGAAGAGAGAGAATGGGGCATATTAAACTTGCTGCCCCTGTATCTCATATATGGTACTTTAAAGGTATACCATCTCGTATGGGTCTTATACTTGATATGTCTCCAAGGATACTTGAAAAGGTACTTTATTTTGCTTCATATATAGTTCTTGATGCAGGTGAAACAGGTTTATCATATAAGCAAGTCTTATCTGAAAGAGAATATAGAGATGCCATAGAAAGCTATGGATATGGTTCTTTCAGAGCGGGTATGGGTGCAGAATCTATACAAGAAGTGCTTGCAAATATAGATTTAGATAAGGATTCAGAAGAGCTTAGAAGAGAACTTGTTAATGCAAGCGGTCAAAAAAGGGCAAAAATCATTAAAAGATTAGAGGTAGTAGAGGCTTTCAGAAATTCAGGAAACAAACCTGAGTGGATGATAATGACTGTTGTACCTGTTATACCGCCGGATATAAGACCTATGGTTCAGCTTGATGGTGGTAGATTTGCTACTAGTGACTTGAATGATCTTTATAGAAGAATTATAAATAGAAATAATCGTCTTGCAAGACTTTTAGAGCTTGGAGCTCCGGAGATAATAGTAAGAAATGAAAAACGTATGCTACAAGAAGCAGTTGATGCACTTATAGATAACGTAGAAGAGGTGAGACCTGTTACAGGTCCGGGAAATAGAGCTTTGAAATCATTATCAGATATGTTAAAAGAAAACAAGGCCGTTTCCGTCAAAACCTACTAGGTAAAGACGTGTTGACTATTCAGGACGTTCAGTTATCGTTGTTGGACCGGAACTCAAGATTTATCAATGTGGTTTACCAAAAGAGATGGCTATAGAATTATTTAAGCCTATTTGTTATGAAAAGAATTGAGTTATGAGAACATAGCACATAATATAAAAATCAGTCTAAGAAGATGGTTGAAAGACTTCAAACTGAAAGTTTGGGACGTGTTCTTGAGGAAGTAATTAAAGAGCATCCGGTTATGTAACCGATGCTCCTACATTGCATAGACTTGGTATACAGAGCATTTGAGCCTGATCTTAGGTAGAAGGTAAGGCACATAAAGCTATCCTCCTTGTGTGTACAGCATCAATGCTGACTTTGATGGAGACTCAGAATGGTACATCTTCCACTTTCTGTGAAGCTCAAGCAGAATGTGGATTTTTACTACTTTCTCCAAACAATTTATTAAACCATCGATGGCTGGGCCCGTGGCTGTTCCATCGCAGGATATGGTTTTAGGTATATATTATTTAACGATAAGAAAAGACAGAGGAGCTTTAGTGCGAGTAAGTTCTTTAAGAATGTCAAATGAGGCAATATTGGCTTATGATACAAGGCTATACTTCCCATTCACGTAATGAAAGTTAACAGTATGGCGAATGATGAGAGTTATTTACTGAGACATAGTTGAGTCATACAGTAGGATGTGTGTGTTATTTAATGGAAATGTCCTCAAGATCTTGGATTTGTAGATAGAAGTATTCCCGGAAATGAGTTAAAAACCTGAGGTTGAGTTCCTTAGTTAAAGAAGAAACAATGTAAAGCAAATACTTGAAAAAGGTTATTAATGTTCATGGTCTGTCCAGAACAGCAGAAGTTTCGATGATATTGAGAAGATTGGATATAAGTTCTCAACTATAGCATCTATGACTGTTTCTGTTTCTGATATGACAGTTCCGGGTAGTAAAAAGGGACTTATTGAACACGCACAAAATACAGTGGATAGATTTTCAAAACTTTAGAAGAGATCTTATACACAGATTAGAAGAAAGATATAAAGAAGTTATTGCAAACTTGGAAAAGAGCCCTGATGAGCAGCTTACAAAAGACCTATTAACAGGACTTTGATTCATACAATAATATTTTATGATGGCAGATTCAGGAGCGAGAGGTTCTGATAAGCAAATCAAACAGCTTGCCCGGGTATGCGTGGACTTATGGCGGATACAACAGGACATACTATTGAACTTCCTATCAAGTCTAAACTTCCGTGAGGGTCTGGACGTACTTGGGTATTTTCATCTCAGCTCATGGTGCTAGAAAAAGGTCTTTTCAGATAGCACTTCGTACAGCCGATTCAGGATATTAACTGAAGACTTGTGGACGTTTCTCAAGACTTAATAGTTAGAAGAGCAGACTGTGGAAGGTAAAAAGAAATACCATCTATCGGAAATTAAAGCCTTTACAGACGGTAAGGAAGTTATCGAAAGTCTTGAAGAAAGAATTACAGGTAGATATATCGCGGAAACTATTACCGATCCTGATACCGGAGAAGTTGTAGTTAAGGCAAATCATATGGTTACACCTAAGAGAGCGGCGGCTGTTATGAAAGTTTTAGAAAAGCTCGGTAGAGATAGTGTTAAAATTAGAACTATACTTTCATGTAAATGTCATACAGGAGTTTGTGCTAAATGTTATGGTGCAAATATGGCTACAGGTCAGGCGGTTCAGGTAGGTGAGGCAGTTGGTATTATAGCTGCACAGTCTATCGGTGAACCGGGTACACAGCTTACAATGCGTACTTTCCATACAGGTGGTGTTGCCGGTGGAGATATTACTCAAGGTCTTCCTCGTGTTGAAGAGTTATTTGAAGCTCGCAAACCTAAAGGACTTGCAATTATTTCCGAGTTTGGTGGTAGAGTTGAAGTTAGAGATAACAAGAAGAAGAGAGAAATCATTGTTACAAATAATGAAACAGGTGATAGTAAGGCATATTTAATACCTTATGGTTCTCAAGTATGAAAGTAGTTGACGGTCAAGAAATAGAAGCCGGTGATGAGTTGACAGAAGGTAGTATAAATCCACCTGATATCTTAAAGATTAAGGGAACTAGAGCAGTTAAAGACTATATGATACAAGAAGTTCAAAGAGTTTATCGTTTACAAGGTGATTGAAATTAATGATAAGCGTAATTATTGAAGTTATTGTTCGTCAAATGTTAAAAAGAAAATTAAAATAGGAAGAGAGTGGAGATTCTGGATGTATTACCTGGGAGTCTCATGGATGTTCTAGATTTTACGATATGGATGAGGCACTTATTGCCGATGCAGGGTGAAAACACCCGGGCGAGAGGGTAAAGCAAGTAATGCTTGGTAATAGCTAAAGCCTCTCGTGCTACCGATTCATTCCTATCTGCAGTCATCTCCAAGAGACCAACCAGGTTCTAATAACAGAAGCGGCTATCAACAGAAAGATAAGCTAACAGGACCAAAAGAGGCCTTATTATAGAGTAAACCAACCACTGCAAGGTACAGGTATGAAGAGATATAGAAATGTAGCTCAGCACCAGATGTGCATATGAGATGATATTTTTCCTCTAGACGAAGAGTTGCAGGATAGATGAAAAGGACTTACTAAGGTAGGTCCTTTTTGATATTATATTTGTAGTAATAGTGAAGGTAGATTTAACAGAGATATTGTATATTTTTGATTAGTAAGTATTGAGTACAAAATAATATATACGCCTACATAAACAGTTTAATAATAAGAGGGGTGAAACAGATGTTTATATAAGAATGATAATAAGGTCAGACTACCTAAATTAAAGGGAGATAGAGTATAGAAAAAGCCTGACTGTTGAAAGCATATAATGAAAGTTTATATAGAGATAAAGAGAGTTTAACAGGTAGCAGGTATAAACACCAAGAGGCGGAAGCAATAGTTTTATTATTACTGGAGAAGGAAAATAGTAAACAAGAACATTGGCTCTAGAGATAGTTTTAAAAGTTATTGTTACTGATATGGGAATAGGTAGCCCTGGTATAGAAGCTACCGAGAGGTTCTAAATGTTTGATAGCCATGTGTAAGCTAGTAATGGCAACCAGAGATCGTTTATATTTTGAGTATTTGAGTGCTATTACATATATAAATTTGTTTCTTGAATTAAGAGGAATTAAATAGAGGACGGAGGTGTATTTGGTACAAAGAGGAGTTAGATTTTTCTTTTTGAATCTTCTTATTTGTATCTATGCTACTTTTAGTATTGCCCTTAAATAGATTGTTTGCTTTCTGGGATATTAAAAAGTTTTATACAGATATAGGAATAGGCCAGAAATAGCCTATTTTTATATGAGAAATATATAAAATTTTACAGAGTTTTAGATATTGAAATTTATATTTCTCATGCTGCAAATGTACTCTTCACTTATCGGATTAATCAGGGATTACTATATGGTCTCGAGGCTAGAATTACTATTTTATCAAACTATTAAAATAACTCTTTAATCTACAAAATATCACGCTAAATTAAATTATTAATAGTAAAATAATAGGAAGAGAAATATAGACTTTAACAGCGCAAAACAAGAGATACGAAAGTTGAAACGTTTAATGACTTTTATATTTGCTAAAATTATGTCTAACAAAGACAACTGTAAGCACTTAATGGACTTATATTAGAGATAAGCTACATAGAAACGATAGATTATCAAAACTATTAAGTCGCTCATGCAGTCTGCAAAAGGAGGTTAGGGCTGGATGGTCTGCGTAAAAAGATGATGAGGAAAAAGCTATGACCATAGGTTCACAGTAGCTCATATGAGAAGAATATAGCTAAAAAGGCCAGATATGATGCAAGTATGATGAGATAGTGACTTGCTGAAAGGCAGCGATGATTCTCTGAATCCAGTGAGGTTTAGAATAGTCATTCGTGCCACTGACATTTTAGGCAAAAGGTAAATATAAGTATGTTTAGAGACAGCTTGCCTAGAAACAGAGATGCCTTAGATGATGGTCTTACAAAGGGTAATGCTAAGGCCAAAAGATAAGTGTGAAAAATAAGGAGCTTAGAGAGTTTTTGTCTTACATGGAAGATAAAAGTATCATTCTAGAATCTGACTATATGAAAAAGATAGATGAAGAGCTAGTCATGGTACTTGAGGATACAGAGAAAGGCAAGGGTGAGGAAAAAATGTTCGTAAGCTTGCAAGAACAACTTTAACAGACTAGACTTAGAAAGAGAGAAGAAAGAAGTAGAGGAAGATTTAGACAGAGAAAGAGAAGACCTTAAAAGAACAAGTAAGGAACTCAAAGAAAGAGTAGAAGAACTTAAAGAGAAACAGTAGAGACTCAAGAAAAGAGTGAGGAACTCAAAGAAAAGAGTGAAGAGCTCAAAGAGAAGAGTGAAGAGCTCAAAGAGGCAAGTAAGAATCTCAAAGAAAAGAGTGAGGAACTAAAAAAGAAGGATGAGACAATATTGAATAATATACTAGGTACCATGAGATATTACATTGGGTTATCAAAATCTGATATTAAGGATAAAACAGAAGAAACTGATGTAAAGCGAAGAAGTATTAAAGGAACTTATAGATAAATAAACTTTGTTAGAGTTTTAGGTGTTGATTTACATTGCTTGGATTGGGATATTGGAACTTATGCTAAAATAAACATGGTTTAAAAAGTGAGATTAAGATTATAAAAGATATAATATTGAGAGCAAGAGACAAGAGAGTTTTCGCTCGTTTTTAGTTTTAAATATATATTCAGGAGTAAGAAAGAGATGCAGAAAACAATACAAAATCTTTGATAAAAGACATGCATAGCTACTTCGTTCAGGTACATGATGCAACTGTGGTATTGTCTTTATAAACTTAATAAGTGAGAGCAGATAGGGTGTATTATGAAGATTCTAAAGGAGTGCAACACTAGCCGAATGGTATAGGAGTTAGTACAGCATATCTACGCTCTTTCTAAGCTTGCTGGGAACATGGAAAGAAGAGGGGCGAAAAGTAATATGGAGATGATGGAAAAGCAAAACAGGCTGGGTTCAAGAGTAGAGGTAAAGTGGTATTATTTGGATAAGTCTACAGGTAGCACATGAAAACAGGTTTGGTTGTAGATACAAACAATAAATGGTATTTTTGAATACTACTGAGAATACTGGGAGAAATGTTAATGGGTTGGCAATGGATAGATGGATATTGCTATAACTTTTACCTGATGGTTCTATGGAACACTCTGTTAATACAGCCGATTCTTATATATTGAATGAAAATGGTCAATGGACAAGTAGTACAGGTGTAGTTATGTATAATGAAGACAAGGCATTTCATCAAATAATCAAGTTACTATTATGAGAAAATACATCAACTCAGGGGCAACTGCTGCTGAAATACCACAAAGGTATAAAACAACAGGTGGAACAAGCGCCAAGTGAGAAAGCGAGCAAGTTCAAGACCTGCCAGTGTGAATAAGTCTAAAAAAACTACAAGAAGTCGGTAGAACTTAAATAGCTCAGAAATTCAAACGGTTCAGGAAAGTTCTTCAAGTAGCAGTTCAAACTCAATAACTCAGGAAGTTCTTAAGTAGCAGTTGTAATTCAAATAACTCGGAAGTTCTTCAAGTGGTAAGCTCAAATTCAAACCACTCGGAAGTTCTTCAGAGTTCAAAGTAGTACAGATACAAGGTGAGCAACATCATGGGGCATAAACGGATGTCTGGTTTAAGTATTCTTAGATATTAATTTCCTAATAAGTAGTGTTTGCAATACAAATGCTACTTATTAAAATTATCTTTTAATATAATTATTAGATTAAGAGGGGAAGAGGATTGATTAATGAGGATATTATAAGTAGAGTTAATATGTAGGGTGTGTTCATCGTGAGAAAAAAAGATGAGAAGAATATTTTAAAAGCTTTTATTTGTAGGGTACTATTGTAGGTGCAACTACAGTTATGATAAGCTTTACCAAGTTTTGCAGCTAATTGGAAAATGGAAGGAAAGCTTGGAAATATTATACTGATGATGGAAGAGTTACAGGATGGGTTAGAAGATAATAAATGGTTTTATCTAGATTCTAAAAGTGGAGAATTAAAAACAGGTTGGTTTAAAGATAATACAGGAAAATGGTATTTCAAATCCTCAAAGTAATAACGTAAAGGAGCTATGCTGACAGGTTGGCAATGGATAGATAAATTGCTATTATTTGAATGCTGACAGTTCTATGTTGGCAAACAGAGAAACACGGATGGATTATAAGGTAAATACAGATAGCAAATGGACAGACGCAAATGGGAATGCAGTGTTACTGTAAGGAAAAGGAATAAAACAAGTTATCTTCACAAGAACTTCATCTAATGTTAATAAAAGCAGTAAGTTTTAGAAGTTCAGAGCGGTTCAGAGTAGTTCAGGTGGCGGTGAAGTCATAGCACGGTTCCAGGTTCTAATATAGAAATACGGCAGACGTAGGTAATAATGGTCTAAAAAGCCTGAAAACAAGCAGGGAAGATAAAAAGAACGATAGCCTGAAAATAAGACAGAAGCTAAGTGGAATAACAAACCTGAGATTAGATGAGACCAAGAAGAAAGAAAATAAAATAGAAACTCCTAAGAAAGAGGGAAAAAGAAGCAAGAGCTTAGTATAAAGTCTTATGAAAAGTTAGCAGATATAAATGTAGATAATGGTCTTGCAAAGGAAGAATTGAATAAAGTCTTGCCTAAAAGTAGTTCTTACCCTTAGTGAGTGAGGTAAGAGAGAATCGCAATTAGAAGTAGATGCAGTGAGTTGATGCACAAAAGCAGGTGGTATGGAGTTGGAGTGAGATATGACTTACCTGGAAGGAGTAGTGGGTGAAAAACCTGGAATTGAATGCAGAGCATTGCCCAGCACCTAAAGTAAAAAGTGGAAAGTGTTGCAAGCTAGAGATGTGGTAGTAGATTATCAAATGCTAAAGAGTGAGTGTAAACTATTGCCAAAAAAGATGGTATTAAATTTGGACAATGGAGGTACAAAGAGGTGGCTATGGTAGCAGACCAAATTACTATAAATACTAATGAGAAAGCTGAATATATATTAAGAAAACATATAAGGGTACACTGATGGAGTGGTAGGGAGAAAAACCCGGAAGCTAATTAGCAAAGTTATAGTTACAAAGGCAAGTATGGTGGATACTGCACCTATAGAGGTGTAACCTTAGAAAAAGGAGAGAGATGAAATCCTTATAATGCTTTCCATATAGTGCAAGGTTTATTTTAAGCAATGGACAAAAAGAAAACTATAGTTATAAAGGTCAAAAGCCAACTAATGGTGAGGACTATTATGCTATTGGAAGAGTATACAGTTCACTTTGGTATAAGATATAAAATAACTTAAAACAGGAAAAGATAGATGTTACATCTACATTACTGATTACACCAAAATCTACTATAAAAGCAGAGAAGGAGCTTATAAAGAGACTGAGAATGCAGTACTTAAATTTGAGAACAGAGATATTCTTGATACAGATATTATAGAAGTAACAGCATTAAAAGATCCGGATAATGATTATCACTATAAAGATTTGGAAAAAGGAACAGATTTCACAGTTAATACAGAAGTGATACTATGTAATGACAAGTACTGAAGTCTTGAAAAAAGTATGGGAGAATTGAAAACATACAAGTGGAAAATTAAATGGTGATGTTAAAGTATATTATGAAGTAAAAAGTGCGTAAAATAATAGCACACCAAGAAAAGACATACGAAGCCATATTAGTACAATACAAAAAGCCGATTGAAGAGAGTGTTAAACGGTGAAGATGATAACAGTTTTCAGAACCTTAGCTACTGTTGGTGGCGCAACCTCTACAAAATAGAAGATACCTCCTGTATATGTAAATGGCTGGGATAGTTTAGATACAAGCAAAAATCTCACAAGTAAAATTTTATAAAGGTTGGAAGTGATACAGCCTTAGATGGAATACGTCTAGTATCAAGCATTTAATGATGATGATAGAGAAAATGGAACAACACTGTTCTAAAGGGTACCTTTTCTGCAATAGAAAGATAAATTAGTTGATAATAAAAATAACTTTATATATGGCAAAAGGGTGGTGGATATAAAATAAAACAATTCACTGCTTCATATGAAGCACAATAATAACTAATCTTAGCTACGGGGAAATATGAATAAGACAATGATAAAAAATACTAATATAATTCTAGTATTGCTTCAATTCCCAACTAATCTAACCCGGCATAGGTGTAAAAAACACTATGCCGCTATAAATAATACTTATATTGATGAACTTTTAAAGGATATAAAAGCACCTTATGATGTAATTATAGGCGGATTATTTTAGCAGGTGAAAGATGCAAATAGTCTGTCCAGAAAAGAAAGCGGATTTAAGCTCAAAAAGATTTACTTGAATTATTAGAAAATGAAAAATTAGGAATGTAGAGATTATAAATCATTTTATACTATAACAATGCAGTTCATGCTATCATAAATTCAAAGACTTATTATATAAAATATCAAGTCTCAAAATGTTATAAAAATAACAAGAATTCAAAAGTACCTTAATTAAACCTATAGAAGATAAGGATAAAAATGAAACATATTCTATATATATGAACCTGACGAAAGACATAGAATGGGGTGTTTCACAGTTCATGCTGATAAAGTTTGAAGATTATGTCTGTGGAAAAGGTGTAACAGTAGGTAATATAGATACAGGTGTTAATTATAAACTGCCTATATATAAAAAAAAAAGAATTTAAAATTTATAATAAAACAGGAAATAGATAGAAGTTATTAATTTTGTAGATGGATTCTTAGAGCCTATAGAGATCATGTAAATGACCATGGAACCAGCATATTGCGAATTCTTTGTGGAGTTTTGAAGGAAAATCTAAACAGAATAGGAGTAGCTCAAATGTAAAATATATAAGTGCAAGGGCTTTGGAGCCAATGAGTGGAGAAACCAACGTTGTAGATGCTGCACAGTGGATGCTTGAGCAAAACCTGATGTCATAAATAACTCTTGCAGGTGGAATAAGTGATGTGATGCTTGGTTTAGTGATGTTGCACAAGCAGGAAAGAGCGGCATAGTTGGTGCTTGTATTGCAGCAGGGGATGGATGGTTCGACTACTCGGGTTTAGAGTACAGTTGCAAATCCGGAAATTTACTAAATGTGTGCTATGGTTTCTTCAGGCCTAAATAAAAAAAATAGGTTCCTTCTCCAACAAAGCCCATCAGCTTTTGATAAGACAGGGATTATAAAAACCTGAAGATAGTTGCACCCGCTGCAAGTTAGGTCTATAGATGCATTGCAGGTATGTACCTCTTGGAATGGAACAAAGGCATGGCAACACACCTCACGTTGCGAAAAGGCTGTGCACACAAGAGAGGCACCCAAATTTGCTGCTGGATGAAAGACAGTATCTTTAGTTGAACAAAGTGCGGAGCCGCTTGAGTGACAGCATATTGGCAGTCCTAATATGACCTATGGTTATGGGCTTATAAAGCCTATGATGCTATAGCAAAACTTAAGGGAAGAGATTTAGGTTCCTATATTTGGAAAAGCAAAGGACAGGTAAGGATACTTTCTCCTGCAAGTGCAGAGTTTAAATCTGAAAGATGAAGCTTATCTTGGACGTGATTATAATATAATAGCCTCCTACAAAGATGAGATGTATCTATAAGAGAGGCGGAGAGTATATTATAAATTCTAATGAAGAGTTAGAAGAGTATTAAATCTGAATTTTTGATTGATACAGGTGAGCAAAATGATGAGTGCATATACAAAGGCCGTAACATCATCAAATGAGGTTTAAAAATCAGGTATATTGAAATTAAAGAGTAGAAGCGAAAAGATTATGCAAATAATCCTACTATTATAACAAAAGATGTATCCTGTAAATTCAGCAGTGTGCAATCGTGACTGACTTTGAAAATGATCTCTCAGGTTTTATAAACTGGAGGAAATTGGTATTTATCTAAGAGATTGTCAAACTGCCGAACCGGCTATGTTGGAAGGTAGTAGACAATATATCGGAATAAAGTGGTCTGAACAGCTAGAAATTTAAGCCTTCAGGTGAAGATAGTTTCTTTATATTTGCCACCAAGGATGATCAGCTCGTACTAAATGAAAATGATAATTTAACACTTTAGTGCTGATGTATACGATGGTTTCTTAGGTTTGCACAGCACAGATACAAGTGAAATATAATAATGAGAATGAGTGGAGAAAACTCTTTACAACACCATATTGCGTCCTGATATAGAAGAAAGAGAGAGTGGGAGCATAATACATATACCTCTTGAAAGATTACCCTCTAGAGGTGATATGACCTTACTGCCTTGCGAGATTCTAGCTCCGTGGTCATGGTGATGGTGTGGGGTTTGGTATCTTGATACTATCTCTCACAAATGAAGATAAAGCCGCAAGATAAAAGGTTTTAAAACAAGTAATGAAAAATACGTGATTAAAGAAACAAGTTTTTAATAAAAATGAAGAAACTGATATAAAAAGACTATGTAATAGAAAGAGAGGAGGCAGGGTTTACTCGAATTAGCACCATAAAAACCAGCGACGAATGAAAGATTTTAATCGCCTAGAGAAGGAGAAATTGCTCTCATTTTGAAGTTTCTTATCTGGATACAGATGTAGAAAACGGTACATACTTATAGAGTTACAAAGTAAGAGATATATCAGATAATGAATCTGAATATTCAAGTGAAGTAAGTATTAATTACACTAAACTTAGAACTACTGCAGAGATATAACTTTGAAGATAATGATGGAAACTTTTGAAAAAGGTGTACTTAGTAAATGAGGATAAATGATTGGGAATATGGACAAGCTGTTTTACCTAAAAGAATGGGAAACGTACTTTAATATATCAAAATATTTTATAGCGGTTTTAACAAAATAATACAAAGATGTGGGGAACAAGGTTAAGTGAAGCTATGTCCCATGGAGCCAAAGTAGTACAAGATTCATATCTTAAAATGCCCTAGTTTACAGTAAGTGAAGGATTATTTTTATTTTGACTCATTTTCTGTAACTAAGAGCTTTGATAGAACAATTAGTTTTACTGTAGATATAAGAGAAGAAGGTAGTGAAAATTGGGATATCCTATTTAAAAAAGAAGATATTCAGGATGTAGATACGTCTTCTGCTTGGCATACTCTTAGCACTTCTTTAGATAAATATAAAGATAAGACGGTAGAAGTTCGTTTTAGAGTTCAAACTACAGGAAAGGGTATGAAAGATGACTATAATATAGGTTGGTATATTGACAATATCTTGTAGGGGAGAAAAAATCTGAAGTAGGTACTACTACCTCGCAAAATAATGATGAGATAGAAGTATATAATGACTTCAGAAGAAAGAGATATTTTATACTACGTCCGATGAGAAATACAAATATAGATGTAGCTAATTCTGTTCCTTTAGTGAGCTAAATTAAGTATTTTGGAAACAGGAAAGTGTACTTATTCCAGTGAAGTGGACGGGGTTATAAATTAGACATTTATCAATCTACCTGATAGCCTATATACTCTAGCTATTAGTTCTTATGGATATGAAACAGAGTTTATAGATTTAAGTGAAAATCATAACAAAAGAACTTAATTTTATGTTAAAGCCGGCTAAGAAATCAGGTCATGCGGTAGTGTTATAGGTGGCGAAATAGTATAAGTAGGAGCCACTATTAGAGTAGTTGATGATGATAAAATAGGTGAAGTAAATACAGATACTGATGGTAAGTTCAAATTAGATAATGTATATACCGTGAGCATAGACTAAGAATATATAAAGAGGGTATATACCTAAAGAGATTGATATTAAATTAACAGAGTCTGGATTTATCTTCTATTAAACTTGGAAAATTACCAAGCTATTGGAAAAGAGAATTGATTATGGCTTTAATGTAGAAAAACAGATGATAAGTATCAAACTGTGCATTTCAGAACAGGAATGAAAAGGTGCGGCAGTTAGGTTCAATCACCTTTTTGAGGGCGGTATTTTAAAATCAGCTAAATTATTCTTGGCAAGTAATGAATATTACTCAGGAAAGCATATACAAATAGGGTGTTATGCTTATGATAAAGAGGGTAGACTAAGAGAGTTGGCTCCATTTAAGGAGTATCCAAATTTAAAGGTTAATGATTGGAATGAAATAGACTTTGGAGAGTATTATATTAGAAGAGATGAACCTATTTATATAGCTACAAGGTATGATACTGAGTTATATGATAGCTTGGGCTTATATTATGACGTGAAAGCAGAAGCTAAAAGCTAAAGCCAGAAGTTTTGTTTATGATGGTTTCTTTATAAGTACAAATGTATTGGCAGGAGCAGGAGCTTTTTGCAATAAAAACCACATGGTTATATGAAGAAAATGCGAGAGAAAATAAGGAAACTGAATATGATGAAACTTCTTCAAATATAGGTGGAGAAATAAGACCTGTTAATGAGCTTGAATTTGAATTTGATGAAAGTACAGGGACCATAACAAAATATAGGGAAATAATCCTATAGTCAGCATACCGAGAAAAATAAAGGGGTAGATGTAAAACATATGGAGATTATGCTTTTAATAAAATAAATAAACCTTATGAAGAAAAATTAAAAACTCTAATTATTCCTGAAGGTATAGAAACAATAGGAAAAAGGTGCATTTATCAATAATAGGTTGCCACTTGTAAAGTTGCTAAGTAGCTAAAAGAAATTGGAGAAGAGGCATCTAGATTTCAATATAAGGATAGTTCTTATGGAAGTACAGCTTTTTAAATATAAATATACCTGAAAATATAAAAATTATAAAGAAACATACTTTTGAGAGTAGAAGTCCTTTATTAATAGAAGAAGCAAAACGGTCTTGAAAGGATAGAAAAGAGCTCACTTATAATAAGAAGGTAGAAATAAATGCTTATAATCTGAAAAGAAATAGAGGATGGAGCTTTTTGGAAATAATGAAGTACAGGACTTTGAATATGCAAAAGGTAGTACAAATAAAGATACAAAGCTAAGGTCAAAGACGGGAGAATATCTTATAAATCCGCCTCTTGTAACTATTAATTTTATAGATGCTAGGATGATGAAAATATCTTAAAAATCGGCTTGAAATATGGAAATAGGTAATTTGAAATCTTATTCCAGAGATAATGATGTTGAAAAATTATTATAAAGTAGGCGATAAAGTGGAGATAAAGCCGTTTGATATTGAAAAAGATAATAAATCTTATACCAGTATAGAGTAAATCCATAGAGCTTATTTTAGAAAAAGATAATAAAATAGACTTTTATACTATCTGACGGAAGCACAACTTAGAAAAACCCTCTCTAGATGTGGATAAAAAGATACTTGGTTTTAGTTTGCCAAATGCAGATATAAAAGTGGAAGTAAATGGAAATTTATACAACAAGAGCAAATGAAGATGGGTTTCTTTGAGTTAGCAGTGGATAAGTTAAATGCCAATTCTGTAGTAGAAATAAGTGCTAATGATAAAAAGAAAAGTGAAGTATTAGCTAGCTTATAAAGGTGATGAATTTATAGTTAAAGATGGCAAGTGCTCGTGATGTATGGGAATGAAAAGATCTCAATCATTCCTATTGCTGTTGGAAAGTTTCGGCGAGATCTGCAAAAGAAATGGGAGATTTTGCATGTCGTATAATAAAGGGGCTGAAATCCGAATTTGTTATACCTGGAGTTGCTACTATATAGGAGCAGGAGCTTTTGCTTGATAATGAACTTGAGAAATTCTCCTTTAACTTAAATAATATTAATTTATCGGCTTCTTGAGATTATAAAAGAACATGCGTTTAAAAATAATGGGTCAGTCCAATAAAAAGAAGTGCCGAACGACTCATGTTATTCGAAACGAAGCGCATTTGAAAATAATAAAATAGAAAGAGTTAGAAACTGGCTAAGCATATGGGACATATAGGAAAGGCGGCTTTCAAGAATAATCTTATTAATAAATTAGATTGACCGAAATACTCGAAGAAATGGGTGAAGAAGCTTTTATGAATAATGAAATATCAGAACTTTAAATTTTTAGATCCGTTAATGCTAACGGAACATATGGAGGGCCTTTACTAAAATAGCTGCTGGAGTATTTGCAGGAAATAATTTTTACCTACTAAGAAATATTCCTGATCAGATTAAAGCTAAGATGAAGCACTGCTGACGGCATAAAGGATACCTGCAACATTAAAACTGATGAAACCTGGTATAATGGCACGAAGAATTTTAAATGTGCTTAAGTGATGGAACTTTTACTAAGATATGGAGGTGTGGTAAAGAAGAGAAGGCACAGATGGGATAAATAGTACAACTCAAAACGGAAACAGCTTAAGTAGTGTTCGGAGGAAGTTCTTCAATCAAATAGATTTTTAAATAGAGGCATGTACCTATACCTGCTGGTGATAGCATGGGTAAGACAAAAGGTTTTGTTGGGAAATGTAGTTCCGGATATAGTAGAGAGTCCAAATTGGGTATTGAATACAAAAACAAAATAAGTGAGCAACTTACAGATGCCGGTGGAAATATTGTAAAACACTTGGAAATTAGTTTATATTACAAGATTCCGATACTACTAATAATACTACCTTACATGCGTGGTTTGCCTTGATGAGAATGGAAATATGAGAACTTCTTGGTTTAAGGAGGGTAGTCACTGCATCGTAAAATACTTCTAAAGATAAGTATGAGGGCAGTTTGGAGTCTTGATTGGCAAAGATAGATAATAAATGGTGGTAGTATTTTTGAAACGAAGTTTTGGAGTTGATATGGGATGCATAGTGACGCAAACTCCTGACGGATATTATGCCAAACAATAGAGGGTAGGTGTTTCTAACAAGTAAATAATATAAAATCTTCTCTAAGGAAACTTGGGGAAGATTTTTATTTATATCGAGATAATAAATTTTTAATGGATAATGATGATAAATGTGATATAATTATATAAAAATATGAGTGGAAGAGATGTAAGATGATAATTTGGAGTATTATTTTTGCTATTTGTTTAATAGGAGAAGTTATAATACCTGCTTTAGTTTCTATATGGTTCGCTTTTAGCGGCACTTATAGTATTTGTACTCAGTATATTTATCAAAAATTCTATTGTTCAATTTTTGATATTTGTTGTCTTATCTCTTATATTCTTGTTATTACTTAGAGATTACTGTAAATTCGTCAAAAATAAAAAGATAGGCCCCTAGAGAACGATGTATAGTAAATCTTGTAGATAGATAAAGATGGAGGCTTCAAATATGAAGTAAGATACTAAAGGAGCTATTTGGACTGCTATAAGAAAGGAAAAATTTATAGAAAACGACAAGCTCATATAAAGGGTTTTGGAAGGAAATAAAATTAAATTATAGGAGGATTTTTATGTTAGGTTTGGGATTAATAATTTTTAATATCTCACAATTATTTTTGTTGTAACTACAAAAATCAATAAAAATAGTTCCGGAAGCAAGAGTCGTCATTGAAAGGTTAGGAAAATATAGTCAGAGTTTAAATGCGGATTAAATTTTTATAAATCCTTTTTGATAGGGTTTCAAAAGTAATTTCTTTGAAAGAACAAGTGGTAGATTTTTCCACCACAGCGGTTATAGCAAAAGAATAATGCTACTATGCAAATTGATACTATAGTTTATTATCAAGTAACGGATCCTAAGTTATATACTTATGGTGTTGAAAGACCTATAGCGGCTATAGAAAATCTAACTGCTACTACTCTTAGAAATATTATAGGTGATATGACTGTAGATCAAACTCTTACTTCAAGAGATGTTATAAATACGACAATGAGAGTAGAACTTGATGAAGCTACAGATCCATGGGAATAAAAGTAAACAGAGTAGAATTAAAATCCATATTACCACCTAGAAGATATAAGGGTGGCAATGGAGAAAGAAATGAAAGCGGAGCGTGAAAAGAGAGCTAATATCTTGGAAGCTCAAGCTAAGAAAGAAAGTGCTATTTTAGTTGCAGAAGGTCAAAAACAAGCTGCTATTCTTAATGCTGAAGCAGAAAAAGAAACAGCTATAAAAGAGAGCTGAAGGTAAGGCACAAGCAATTCTAGAGATACAAAAAGCACAGGCGGAAGGTCTTAGAGTTCTTAATGAAGCTAATCCAAGTAAGTCTGTCTTATCTTTAAAAGGTTTGGAAACCTTTGAGAAGGTTGCAGATGGAAAAAGCAACTAAAATCATTATACCTAGTAATATGCAAAATTTAGCTTCTATGGTAACAGGTTTTAGCTGAAATGAATGAAAAATTTGAAGAGAAAAGTAATGACTATACAACAATTAAAATATATAGTTACGGTTGCCGAAAGGTAAAATAAATGAGGCTGCAGAACCCTTTTTATATCACAGCCAAGTCTTACTAATGCTATACATGAGTTAGAAAAAGAACTTGGCTTTGATATATTAATAGAACAAATAAGTGTATAGCGGCTACTACAAGAGGAACAAGTTTTTGTCTTATGCCAGACAAGTAGAGCAAAATGTCTTTTCGTTAGAGAGTACATTTTTGAAGACTGTACCTGAAAAACAATATTTTCAAGTATCAACTCAACACTATAGTTTTGTAGTTGATGCTTTTGTTAATTTTTACAAAGAGTTGATTATAAAAGATATGATGTTACTCTTAGAGAGTGTGAGAACTGCAAAATTATTGAAGATGTAAAAATGCAAGAAGTCAATTAGGATTTTTGTATATAAGTAGTTTTTAACGAGAAAAGTAGTGCAAAAATTTATAAAGATAATCACTTGGAATTTAAGCCTCTTTTTGAAGCAAGCCACATATATTTATAAATAAGGATCATCCCTTAGCAAGTAAAGGCTTGGTAGATTTATCGGACTTAGCAGGTATCCATATCTATCTTTTGAGCAAAGGTGAATATAATTCTTTCTACTTTTGCAGAAGAAATTTTTGAGTACAATATAAAGGATAAGGTGATAAGAGTTAGTGATAGAGAGCTACCTTATTTAATTTACTCATCGGGTCTTAACGGATACACTATCAGTAGCAGGTATAATAAGTGAGGAATTAAATGGAGAAAGTATAATATCAAGGCCCCTTAATGTTGACGAGCAAATACAATTGGGATATATTACAAAAGAAAAATGAGCCTAATGATGTACATGCAGATCATTTCTTGGAATTATTAATTAGACATATTAAAATAGTGGTTTGATGTACAGAAGAATAGTAGGAGATAATAAAAATGTTTAGAAATAATGCATTTAGAGAAGATTTTTGGTGATGAGTTTCAGTATATTTATAATTGAGTCTTGGAAATAGCTTTGTTTAAAAGTTCAAATTTAGGAACTGACCCTTACACAAGCATGTTATGGCGATGTGAGAATTTATTTAAGATAGAATTTGCCATAATATATTGGATTGCTAATATAGTCGCTTTTTATTATAGAGTTTATCTGGGGTAGAAGATGATAGGAATAGGTACTATCATGAACGGAACTTTAGTGGGAGTATATAGATTTGTTCTTACATTTTAATAAAAATGGCATTGAGGCGGAAACTCTTGTTATGAAGTTTATTTTTATGGTGGCAGGTGTTATTGTTTAAGTTTTGACAGCCTTATATCAAACTGGATTTGAGATCAGCCCCTTATGATGAGTATAGCAATAATAATATCAAATAAGTTTAGGATAAAGTTTTTTGGGCTAGAATTATAACGGATAGTATTTGCGTCGTAATATCTTTTTGTATTAGAGGTATAACTCTGGGGATATTGGGAATAGGAAGTTTATTTGTGCTTTGGGTATGGGTCCTATAGTACATTTCTTTAATACTAAAAGTATCAAGAAAACTTTGCGAGGATATGAAATTAAAGTTTAATATAGCTAAAAGTAGAGCATCATTTATATGAAGAATATTTTCATATAGATGATGTTTTTATATTTTTATTTTAGTTTAATAGATTTAATATTATCCGTTTATAGAATAAATAATTATAAAATAAAAAGTAGGATAAACTATAACATATATATTGACAAATAATCTACAATATTAATATATAAAAGATATTAACAATTTAGATATGTATCGGAATTATTAATAAAATTTTTGAAAACTGAAGATAATCAAAAAGTATTTAGAGGAGATTTTGGGAGTGTTTTTAATGAAAAATTGCCAGCTTATGAATTTGGTTTTAGAATATCCTGAAATCTCTAGAATGGATGATGAGCAAGGAGTTAATAGAAGAACTTATTGATGAGCAAGTAGATGGCGTATACATTAGTATAAAGTGAAAAATTGATATTGTTGACCATGTTTTATAGTTCGATTAGGGGTTCGGGACATCTTGATATAATATTAAAAGATGATGAAATAACTGAAGTTACTGATTAATAGTGTTTGATGAAAGTATTTGCTGATGGTAAAAGTAGAAAAACTAAAGTGTAAATTTGAAGATACTAAAAACTTGACGATATAGTACAAAAGAATTGTGGGTAGAGCAGGAGAGAGGTAATCAATCAAATCCTATTGTAGATACAAGGCTTCCCTGATGGTTCTCGTGTCAATGTAGTTTTACCACCTATAGCCTTAAAAGGACCAACAGTAACAATAAGAAAGTTTTTCAAAGAAACCTATGACCAAATCGAACAACATATAAATACGGTTCCATAAATAAAGAGATAGCTGATAAACTGGAAACTTTAGTAAAAGAGCCAAGTATAACATGTATTTATAAAGTGGGGAACCGGTAGCGGAAAAACGACATTCTTAATGCATGTCAGAATTTCATTCCACGAAACAGAAAGAATAATTACAATGAGGACTCGGCAGAGCTACAAATTTCAAACATAGAAAATCTGGTAAGATTGGAAAGCCAGAAAATGCAAATACATCAGGTGCAGGAGAAATAACAATAAGAGATTTAATAAAATCATCTCTTAGAATGAGACCTGAAAGAATAGTAGTAGGTGAGGTAAGAGGTGCAGAAGCAATAGATATGCTTCAAGCTATGAATACAGGACATGATGGTTCTCTTTCTACAGGACATGCCAATTCTACAAAGGATATGCTTAGTAGACTTGAAACTATGGTACTTATGAGGGGAGCGGTCTGCCTCTTGAAGCAATAAGAAATCAAATTGCTTCAGCTATAGATATAATCATACATCTTTCAAGGCTTAGAGACCATTCAGAAGGTAGTAGAGATAGTAGAAGTTGTGGGTATAGCAAAAGACGGAGATAGAACTTAATACTTTGTATGAATTTATAGAGTGCCAATCTACGACAGATAAAGTGGTAGTGTGTTTGGAGAACAAATAATCCTCTTATAGATAATCATAAAATGAGACTTATGGGTGGTAAGGGAAGAATTTTAAGGAGAGCTCTTTATGCTGGGAGTTAAAAAGCAAAACTATGTACAAGTAAAAGGTATTTTCGAAGAAGGAACAGATTATCCATATACAAAATGTCTATTAAGGACTACTATAGGGTGCCCGAATAGGATTTTCCGATTTGTGCAATAGTAAGTTTTGTATAGAAATACTTTATTTGCATATTTATATTGGATTGATGGGAGTTTATCCCGTCTTATATATTATAAAGAACATTTAAAGAGTAAAAGACAAAAATTCATTGTTATTAGATTTAGAGATTTGCTTGAAGCTTTATCTACATCTTATTCATCGGGAAAAATACTATGGATGCTTTTACAGATAGCTATCAAGATTTACTAGTCTCGTATGGAGAACATGCCGATATAGTGAGAAACAAGAACATAATGCTGGGGAATGGCAAATATATTTTGGTTGAAGATTTGGGTTAATTTTGCAAAAGAGAAGTGGCTTAGAAGACGTGGAAAGTTTCCCGAATAATAGAGAGGATTGCAGCTAAGTATGGGTGGAGTTAAAGAAGCAAGCTATAGAGGTTACGGCGTAATCAATGACGATGATGGTAGAGTTGAGATGAATCAAAACTATGGTTGCTGAGAAGGAGAATGAGGCTTAATATATTAATGCTGGTAATGCCTACTTGTAATTATGCTTGCGTTAAGTGGAATGGGAGAGTATGTCAGCAGTAGTAATACACCTGTAAATATAATAGCAAAGATTGTGGTTTAGAAGATCTTTCTAGATTTAAAATAGATGCAATGCACCAAAGTATGGGAGAAAAACATATTTATAGCTAATTTGCTAAACTCACTCCCTTCACAGACAAATCTCTTGGTCTGGGACCTAGATTGTGGTGTGCATGTGCTACTATATATTGTGGTTCAAAAATAACCTTAATAAGTATTTCTATAATAGGAGTACTTGTAATTTATGAATATAAGCATAAATTAGTTTAGGTTTTATGGGTTATAATTGTGGCTGATACTTTAATTTATACAGAAAGAAAGTATTGAAGATAATTAAATTTAAGAAGAGATGAGCTTATAGAACTTATCGGTATGCTTTCAAAACTTCTGCTTCTTGTAAAATCAGGTGTACCTATTAAAGCTTGGGAAAGTGTTGCTCTTGATAATGAAATTTATACTTTACAAAGAATGAAAATTACAGTTGAGGAGCTATCAAATGGAATGATAGAGATTGAGCATATAGGCGTTTGGAGAAAGATGCAGTATAAAGCAAATCAAAGTTTTTCTTCACTTATGTTGAAATTGCAAGGAGTAGTGCGGAGTTGCCGAGTTTTTTAAGAGATATGAGCAAAAGAGCGTGGGAGAAGAACTTTGTAAAAGAAAGGCGGTAGCATCAGCTAAGTGGTTTTCCTATAGGATTAATTTTGTAGGGTGACTATGTCATCCTTAGTGCCTATGTTTGGTGCATTGGGATTATAAGTTAAGACTGTCATAAGAATCAACTTTTAACATAAATAAAAAGTGAAAGGAGAGAAGGTTATGTTTGAAAAATTGAAAATTTGTTTTGGGATTTTAAAGAAGTTTTCTTCTTTAATCAGTTTCAAGAAGAAAGAAAAATTAACTTCAGACATGGTTGCTGTAATAGTTTTGATAGTAGTTGTAATTGCAGTTTGCAACAGCTATTTAGAACTCAACTAACCGCTGCAGTAACAGCAGTGTTTGATAAGCTCTGGCTTTATAGGTTCATAATAGTAGGTTTTTCAAAATAGTCTTTTGAAAATTTAAGTATAGCTGCTTAAGTAATATGGAGAAATAACTGTATGAAATATGGAAAAAGGAAGTATATAATGGTTGAGCTTCAGCTATAATCTATTGCTTTATGCTTATTACAATAATGGCTATGTTAATTCTGTGCCTATAAAAATGCAGAAACAATAGTAGTGTTTGCTACTCCAAAGAAGTGCTAATATAGTTGCTAAAGAAATGAGTTATCCGGATAGTTTTAACTTCGAGCATAGAGGGTGCCGAGGTAGGAGTCAGTGCTTTCAGTCGGATGTGGGAAGAAGTTAATGCCTATTGTGATAAAAAGGCGTTATACTCACAACTTACTCAAGATTACAAAGTTAGTGTTGAACGAGAGAAAACTAATCTTGAAAAATTTTTAAGAAATTACACGTTTTTACGTTCTTCGACTTATGATGTAAGTATAAATGCAAAGAAAAGGCTTTGTTTCCAAGTGCAATAGTAGCAACAAATTATAGCATAAATATGCCAAAGTTTGTTGGCTATATAGCTCTTAAAGAGCAGATTACCATAAGAGCAAAATCTATGGCATATGTTACAAAACCTAGTGAGTTTATAAGAAATGTAGACAGCACTGGATTTATCAAGTTTTCTTCTTGATAAATTGGGTTTAAAAGATGGACTAAATACATTCTTAGTCTAAGCTAAATGACTGGGTTCAGTATAAAATAGAGCAGGAGGAAAACATGAAATGTTTTTATAAGCGAAGAGGCTCATTGACAATATTTGTTTCTTTGATTTTAACTCTTGTTATTATTTTTACAACCATACTTATAGATGCAAGCAAAATTATCTATACAAGAAATCTTGTAGCAGGAGCAGGAGACTTGACTCTATCTGCGGGACTTTCGTCGTATAATACAATTTTGCTTGATACCCATGGTTTGTTTGCAAATTCTAAAGATGAAGCTGAGCTTGTGAACAACTTAAGGAAATATTTTGAGAAACTTTAAAGCATCAATCAATAAATGGTTCAGATGTTGTAAACGCTCTTACTTCCTTAGCTATGGATGGAAAAGTGACAAACTTATTTGATATTAGTGTAGATGAGTTTAAGATTTCAGGAACTGAAGGGGCTAATCTTTCAAATTATAGAGAGTTCTTAAATCAGAGATACTTCAGTATTCTAAGTATAGAGCTCCTGATCTATGGGTTATGGTTTCTGAGAAATTAAATGTTTTAAACTCTAAAAAGAACAAAATGATGTTCTTGACAAAGAAACAAACAGTATGAAAAGAAACTTAAAGAAATAGAGGATTTGTGCCTTGAGATATATGCCGGAGAATTAGCATTACAAAGTTATGCTAAGGGTCAGGCGGATAAAAGTATATTTGATAAGTCGCCTGAAGAAATTGTGAAGCTTAGCTCTTCAGAAATTATCACTTCGGTCTTAAAGGATTCATCCAGACTTAAAACAGAAGTTTTAAGACTGCAAGCCGGAGACTTTTATGAAGCTAATAGAAACTTAGTAGCTCTTGCTTTTGTAGAAGTGGAAGAAAAGCTTCCTAAGGGAGCTACTTGGGAAGATAAAATAGAAAGAGATGAAGTCTTAGGCTATACAGATATAGAGCAAATAAAAAATGACTTGGATAACCATACCGGAAAGCTTGGTTCTCTTTATACTAACTTAGTAAATATAAAAAGTGATTTGTCCGGCGATATAGATGCCTATCTATCTCTTGATGCTACTTTAAACTATTTTGAAGATTACAAAAAGTCTGTAGATATTTTTAGAGATGTGGACTATCTATATAAGAAAAAGATAAAGGAGCTTGACGAGAGGATAGATGAGCTTAACGAAATCATAGCAAATCCCGCTACGCATGAAGCTATGGATGGTGATGGAAATCCCATAACTGAAGAAAATGATACAAGCTCAGAAGAAGCCGAGAGAGATGAACTTATAGACAAAAAAGAGGAACTCAGTTCTTGGTATGGAGGCTATGAAAGACTTGCAAAAGAATATGATATGGAAGAGCTTAGAAAGGACTTCATAGAAAGAGCCAAATTGCAATTTAGTAATTATGCACTAAAAGCTACATCTCTTATTAGGTCTGCAGCACATGGTTTGACATTTACGAAGAAGAGGCAAATAAGGTAAAAGAACTTTTAGAAAAGCTTAAAATAGACTCTGAAAATTTAAGAAGAATTAAAGAAGAGTGGAAATGAATAAAAAGGACTTTCTGAATCGAGTATAAAGTCAAATATGCAAAATGATTATAAAAAGTAAGACAGATGTATTGCTTGATGAGTATATAGAAACTAATATAAAAATAGTTAATAATATACTTAACTACGCGAGAGAGGCAAAAAGATCTCTTGCTAATATAAAGTATAAAGGTACTTCGTTAGTAGAGTCTAATATAAATGTAGATAAAGTAATAGAATATATGAATTATAGAATCTATAGTGAAAAGGATACTATTATAAGAAGTTCTCAGCATTTATATAACTATGTTGACGAAAAATCTATGCTGATTCTGCTTTTTACAGATTCGTTTGTACTTGCTTATGGTGGTAAAAAGCTTATAAGCAGGCTGAAGTGAGACCTACCTTATCTGGGAGATGGCAGACTCTACATTCTTGGTATTGAAGCTTTAGAAAAGAATTTGGAAATACTTTATCCTGCTCCGACAGCTCTAAATAATTTAGTATTTGAAAGAGAAAATATAGCTGAGGATTCTAAAGAGACGGATAATCTCTATAAAATACTAAAAAAGATGACTAGCAGAATACTTGATATAGATCAGGATGCTAAAAAAGAGCAAGAAAGAAAAAGAGATGAAGTATTAAAGAATGAAACTAGTTTGCAAAATGATAATGCAAGGCAGATTTCCAGTGATATTGTAGAAAATATAATGTCACAAAATCCGGAAGTTTCAAAGCTTTTAGAGACGAATTTTTGGAAAAAGATTCAAAAATACTAGCAGACAATGTTATAAAAGAAAGTGGAAAGGCTTTAGATGGCTTTGAAAAATTAAAGGACATAGCTCTTAAAGGGAGAGATTCTTTATATTTAACAGAGTATGCTACGCAGATGTTTTCAGCCTATACTACCGGCTTTAAGGATGGAAAAGAAACAGGAGAAGAGGAGCTTACTCTGTCAGGTATAGCTTTAAATACTCAAAATAATGCAGTATATAGAGCAGAGCAGGAGTATATCCTGCTTGGAAAGCAAAATCCTAAGGCTAATGTAGATGGAGTAAGAAACAGGATTTTTGCTATAAGAGCTTTACTTAATCTTATTTTTGCTTACACAGGTAATTCTCGGTTAGATGCGGAAACCTTTACTATGGCAACAACTATAGCAGGTTGGACAGGATTTGGAGTACCTATAGTTCAAAATGTGCTGAAGGTAATAGCTGCAGTGGTAGAAAGCACCTATGATACAAAGGATTTGATGGACGGCTATAGTATTACTGTATATAAGTCCATGCCTACATGGAAATTTTACTATACCGGTGCAGTTACAGATGCTGTAAAAGACTTAGGTTCCGGTGCAATTTCTGAAATGGTAAATACAGCAACTTCTAAAATAAAAGATAACTCGGATGCTCTTATTGATGCTACAAGTGCCTATGTTGAGGGTAGTGTTAAAAACATAACAGAAAGTATAATTTTATATTTTCAAAAGCCTGTACAGGAATTATTACTTCGAGCTATTAGTAATGCCGAGGCTGATACAAATAAGAGCTTGGAAGAGAGTAAAAAGATAATTAGGCAAGGCTTTGAGAATCTAAAACAAGAACTTAATGAGCAAAAGCAAAAATTAGTAGGAGTAGATGGAGCTTCTCCTCTTGTTATAGAAGCTAAGCTAAAGGTCTTAGAAGTTTTTAATACTGATGACAGTGTAGATGCTCTTGCAAATATGGCTAATGAAATCATACAGGCTGAGCAAAAATGAGATAAGTAATGTTAGTAAAAATTAGAGAATGATGTAAAGGCTTATTTTGAAAAAGAAAGACAGAATATTAAATAATATAAACTCTGTAATAAATGTAAATGAATTAAAAGAAGAAATTAAGAAAGACATTAATGGTGCCATACAAAGAGGGCGGAGAGCTCGTCTCAAGCCAAACTCAATAAGTGCTTTTAAATAAGTTTTCCAGATAAGCATGATGGAAGTATACACGAAAGGTGCAGATAGAGTTTAAGTGAGTTTGACTCAAACACAGCCGCACTACTTTCTATGGACTATAAAAGAATATCCAAAAGGTATTTATATTGATACAAACTTTGGATTAATGATAAGCAGGTAGTTGTAGAAAGGATGCGAAATCTGATTCAAAAGATACTGCTACAAAAGCAGGGAGCAGAGTATTTTCATAAGTGATAGCACAGAACTGAGGAAAGTCAAAGACTATGTTAAGTTTGAAGCTAGAATAGGTATAAAACCGTCATTTTAAACTTGGATTTTAAAAGACTATGGTATAAATAACGACTAACTAAGGATATGTCTAGACATATAAAATAAAACATAAGGAAGTTTTGGGGTATTAAGGATGAGATATTTTATCAGCTGCTATTTTAAGCTTAGCTCTTTTAAGTAGCTTGTGCAAAGGCAAAGTGCATAATAGTGATACAAAAGCAGGGAAGTATAGTAAAAAGATGAAGAAAGCAAAGTAGATAAAGGCAAAGCGAAGAAACTAAAAAGCATGAAAAGCATGAGGAAGATTGGCAAATGATTACGGGTACATTGGTGAAGCGGATTGGGTGCTTGAATATGCCCAAGGTGGAAAGTTTGCTTACTACTAATGACATATATGTACCTACGTACTTGGAGAAGAAGAAAGCGTCTATTTCTTTTTGGCGAGAAATCTATAGGATGGGATAGTGAAGATGTTCTTGGTGTAGGAGAGTTAGAAATCTGGAAGAAACACCTGAATTTCATATATGGGTATAAATTCAATTTGGAGAGAAATATTCGGTTCTATCAGTACAATGCAGTTGATACAGATGAGGAAATAAATCCTGTTATTGAAACTAAGGAGAAGCTTACTATAGATGACTTCAGATTTTATGAGAGTAACAGGTAAAATTGAGATATCTGAGGTAGTACACCAAGAACTTCTTAGAGAAAGAAAAGCATAGCTTATTTTTATAATCAGTTTGACGATCCATCTTGCAGAGAATGATGAAAGACTTAAAGGTAGATACACTTAGTAATAACGTATTTATTTGGGCTGAGGGATATTTAAAAGATACTGAAGGTAAGGACTTTGATGTAGTAATAGAAACAGCAGATAAGATAATGTCAACCTTTAAGCTTGATAGCGAGCAAAGAGAGTATCTTGAGTATACGAAGAGTAAGCTAAAATAGGTGCAGGATGCTATAAGAGCTTTGCTTAATCTTATTTAATGCTTATACAGGTAATTCTAAGCCAGAGACGGAAACCTTTACTATGGCAACAACTGTTAGTAGTAGGAGTAGATGGAGCTTCTCCTCTTGTTATAGAAGCTAAGCTAAAGGTCTTAGAGGTTTTTAATACTGATGACAGTGTAGATGCTCTTGCAACTATGGCTAATGAAATCATACAGGCTGAGCAAAATGAGATAAGTAATGTTAGTAAGGGATTAGAGGATAAGGTAAAGAGTTATTTTGAAAGTAGAAAAACGAAAATACCAAAGAGTATAAACTCTGTAATAAATGTAGAAGAACTAAAAGAAGAACTAAAAGAAGACATTAATGGTGCCATACAAGAGGGTGGAGAACTCGTTCAAGCTAAACTCAATAAGGCTTTAAATAAGTTTGCAGATAAGCTTGATGGAAGTATACCAAAAGATGCAGATAAGTTAAGTGAGTTTGACTCAAACAGAGCCGCACTACTTTCTATGAACTATAAAGAATATCTAAAGGTATTTATATTGATACAAACTTTAGTTAATGATAAGGTAGTTGTAGAAAGGATGGGAAATCTGATTCAAAAAGAACGCTACAAAAGCGAGGAGCAGAGTATTTCATAAGTGATAGCTTTGAACTGAGAAAGTCAAAGACTATGTTAAGTTTGGAAGCTAAAATAGGTGTAAAACCGTCATTTTTAAACTTGGATTTTAAAGACTATGGTATAAATAATGACTACTTTGAGGATATTTCAAGGTATAAAATAAAATATAAGGAAGTTTTAGGGTATTAAGATGAAAAAGAAGATATTTTTATCAGCTGCTATTTTAAGTTTAGCTCTTTTAAGTGCTTGTGCAAAGGCAAGTGCAAATAGTGATATAAAGCAGGAAAGCGTAGTAAAAGCTGAAGAGAAAGCAAGGTAGAGGAGACAAAAGCCGGGAAGAAGCCAAAAAGCATGAGAAAGTACATGAGGAAGATTGGCAATTACTTCTAGGTCTTGGTAAAGTAGATTGGAATGCGAATATGCCTAAGGTGGGAAAGTTTGCTTTTACTAATGACATATATGTACCTCACTGTACTTGGAGAAGAAGAAGCCCTATTTCTTTTAACGTATGCAATATTTCTAGGAATAGAGAATGAAGGTGATCTTAATGGGAAGAGAGCTAAAAATCTCGAAGAAGTACCTGAATGGTTTATGGGTGTAAATTCAACTTGGAGCGCGATAGCTGGCTCTATCAGTACAATGCAGTTAGATACAGATGAGAAATCACCTGTGACTGAAACTCAAGGGAAAAGCTTACTATAGATGGCTACGATTTTATGAGAGTAGCAGGTAAATTTGAAATATCTGATAATACCAAAGAACTTAGAGAAAGAAATATATAGCTTATTTTTATAATGCTTACGAAAAATCCGTATATAAAAGAGGATAATGAAAATGCATTCGACACTTTTGCAGTCATTTGGGCTGAGGGCCATATAAAAGATACCGAAGGCAAGGACTTTGATGTAGTAATAGAAAACAGCAGATGAGATAATGTCAACCCTTAAGCTTCGATGAGTGAGCAGTATCTTGACCTTGCAGAAGAAGAAGCCATTGAAAGGATATAGCTCTCTGAAAGGAGAGATTTCTTTTATATTTAACAGGTAGAGTACGTTACTTGCAGATGTCCAGCTTATACACCGGCTTTAAGGATGGAAAGTAGAAAAGCGAAAATATTAAAACAGTATAAAGCTCTGTAATAAATGTAGATGAATTAAGAAGAACCAAAAGAGCGATGTGGTGCAAAGCATACAAGGAGGGTGGAGAGCTCGTTCAAGCCAACTCAATAAGGCTTTAAATAAAGTTTGCAGATAAGCTTGAGTGGAGAGTATACCAAAAAGATGCAGGTGATAAGTTAAGTGAGTTTGACTCGAGCAGAGCCGCACTACTTTCTATGAACTATAAAGAATATCTAAAAGGTATTTATGTGATGCAAACTTTTAGTTAATAGATAAGGTAGTTGTAGAAAGGATGAAATCTGATTCAAAAGAGATATGCTACAAAAAGCAAGGAGCAGAGTATTTCATAAGTGATAGCTGAACTGAGAAAGTCACAAAGACTATGTTAAGTTTGGAAGCTAAATGATTTAGGTAATACTGTCATTTTTAAACTTGGATTTTAAAGACTATGGTATAGATAGTGACTACTTTTAAGTATATTTCCAGAGTATAAAAATAAAATATAAAGGAAGTTTTAGGGTATTAAGATGAAAAAGAAGATATTTTTATCAGCCGCTAGCACAAGCTTAGCTCTTTTTAAGTGTCTTGTGCACCAGGCAAGTGCAAATAGTGATATAAAGCAGGGAAGTATAGTAAAAGATGAAGAAAGCAAAGTAGAGAAGGCAAAGCCGGAAGAAACCAAAAAGCATAGAGAAGCATGAGGAAGGTGGCAACCATTTCATGGGTATAGTGAAGTACATTGGAATGCGAACATGCCTAAGGTGGAGAGTTTGGTTTTTACCTAATGACATATATGTGCCTACTGTACTTGGAGAAAGAAGAAAAACCCTATTTCTTTTAGCAGACGATTATATATAGGAAGAGAGAGGTGAAAGTTTTCTTCATGTAAAGAGAGTTAGAAATCTGGAAGTTACACCTGAATTCTTTATGGGTACATAGAATTCAGAGTGGGGAAAGAATAGCCGGATCTATTGGTACCAATGCAATTAGATACAGATGAGGAAATAAATCCTGTTATTGAAAACTAAGGAGAAACTATACCATAGATGACTATGATTTTGTTGAGTAACAGTGTGATTAAGTTTGAGATATCGTGATAAAATACCAAAGAACTTCGTAGAAAAGAGAAAACATATAGCTTATTTTTATACAATGAATTTCAGCTGCAGAGCATGATACATTCAATAATGGTGTATATATTTGGGCTATTGAGGGATATTTAAGATACTAAAGGTAAGGACTTTGATGTAGTGGCAGACAGCAGATAAGATAATGTCAGCCTTTAAGCTTGATAGCGATCAAAGAGAGTATCTTGAGGATACGAAGAGTAAGCTAAAATAGGTATAAGGATTTTTGCTATAAGTGTCTATGTTGAGGGCAGTATTACAAATATAGTAAAATGAATTAAAGAAGAACTAAGAAGACATTACTGGTAGCATACAAGAGGGTGGAGAACTCGTTCAAGCTAAACTCACTGTGCTTTTAAATAAGTTTGCAGATAAAGCTTGATGGAAGTATACCAAAAGATGCGATAAGTTAAGTAAGTTTGACTAAACAAACAGAGCCGCACTACTTTCTATTAACTAAAAGAATATCTAAAGGTATTTATATTGATACAAACTTTAGTTAATGATAAGGTGGTTGTAGAAAGGATGGGAAATCTGATTCAAAAGAATGCTACAAAAGCAGGAGCAGAGTATTTCATAAGTGATAGCTTTGAACTGAGAAAGTCAAAGACTATGTTAAGTTTGAAGCTAAAAATAGGTATAAAACCGTCATTTTTAAACTTGGATTTTAAAGACTATGGTATAACACGACTACTTTAAGGATATGTCAAGTATAAAATAAAATAGGAAGTTTTGGTAATGGATATGATTGAGAAAATAAAAAGATAAAAAGGTATGGTTACTATAGAAGCCAGCCCTCATACTCGTAATGTTTATGGCATTTTATATAGCTTTACTCAGTTTTGATGTATACAAAACATATACTATTGTCCAAAATGCCCTGAATCAATCAGCAAAAAGAAATAGCACAATATGCCTATATAATAAAGGTTATGAATCTTGAAGATACAGGTAAAGAAACTAGAGCAGAAGCCTTTAAAGATGAAACAAAAGATACTATAAAACAATAGGTGTGACACATCGCAGAGAGGTTCTGAAGCTATAGAATCCGGATATCAAAAGATACTATAGCCTTTAGGAAAAGGAATAAGCTCGGATATTAATGAAACTGGAAACCAGTATGAGGAAACCCGAAATATAGCGAGCTTGAAAATATTTCTGAAACATTAGACAAGATAGAGACAAAAAGAGATAGAGGAGCTTCGAAAAAGACTGAATCTTCCTGTAGAAGAAATTAAAAAGAAAGAGTGAAGAAAGTAAATGTAGCTTATGAAGATATGAGTCAAAGGTAAGTAATTATTCAGAAAAATATTTTAAAAGACCCAAGAAGCTTTATAAAAGAAATGCAGGTTTTAGGTAAAGATATGGCTTTTTGATGGTGCTAAGTCAGTTTTAATATATCCTATAACATTGGGATTAATGAATCAAATATTTACTCAGTTTATTCAGATAAAGACTTTATTATTAAGGGAAAGGTAGGTGGAAAAATGGAATTAATTACTGGGGTTCAAATATGTTTGTAAGAGACTATATATGTTTAGAAGTAGGGTTATAAGTGCAGACGAACCCACCATTTTAGATAAGAGAACTAAAATGTAAGAAATACCGCACTAACAAGTACCTGGATAGGTGATGGATGAAAGTAAGCTATGATAATTTTTAAAATTACAAATAGTATATATACTTATAGAATTATTCTTCGTTGCAAAGCTTGATTACAAAGAAAAAATAATAAAAATCAAAGCATACTAAGAATACTGTTTGAGTTTTCGGCTTTAAAATAGAGAATGATTAATTTTAAAAGACAACGAGAGGAAGGGCATTTGCAACCATACTCTGCTTGTGGGAACCGGCTTGCACTGCTACTGGGATTTTAGATAGTTAGATTATAGCTCCCACACAATACTCTTTGTTACTTTTATCATGACAAAGGGCTTGACATTTAGTACTGACAAGCAAACATAAGCTTAATAAGTATCTCGGAGCTAAAAATATGAGGAAAAGGGTAGTATATTGATGCCTTAAAATCTTACAAAGAAGCATTGGGCATATTCCGGAAAACCTATAGAAATTCAAAAGATATACTAATATGAATAAAGTTAGGAGATTTTATAAATTATAAGAAATATTCTATGGAGATACTTGAAGAATATAATTACCCTACGAGATGTTGTACTTAATCTTTTGGGATGTATATGTAGAAGACGCTATCATCAGTGGCTTACTAAACTTATATCTCAAAAATTCAGACATGCTTTAGTTGAAAAAGAAAAGAGTACTTAGGAGCGTATAGAGAAACTTATCTTTATTATGATGCTAAGAAATCTTTGCCAGGGTATTATGTCATACGAAGATAATTTCTAAAAAGGACTTATAGAATTTAGCAGAGAAATTGTTCTGCAAGCACAATATACTGACGTAAAGGGCTTTGACGATACACTGAATCATGCAACGTATTTGAAAATGGGGAATGGTATGTGGCAAAATACGGTATAAAAACTTGTTCCTGATTTTAGCAGTAGATTATCTTTGGAGTTTATGGCAGTAATTTAATTCCATATTTAATTGGTGATAAGTACTCTTATATGAATGAGAATATGGAAGTAGTAAAAAGAAACTTATTTTTGACTATGCAGGAAACTTTCAGAAATGGCTTGGCTGCTGTAAAACCGTGATAAATGGGCTTTTGATTGATAAAAAAAGCTTGAGCCGTAAATAAATTTTTATATGAGGATATAGTTTTAGATGATAATGATTTTGCAATATCAAATGGTAGATATATAGCAAAACAGAAGGTAAATATCAAATATATGACCTAAAAAGGTAATGTTTTGTCAGATTCTTATGATTATATTAGAGCTTTTCGTAAGTAATGAAGCTGCAGCCTTTAAAGATGGAGATAAAATGGGGTTTTATAGATAAGGATGGAAATGTTCTTATAAAAGCTACTATGAAGATGTCTTACGGCTTTTCGGGATGGATTAGCACCTCGTACTTATAGATGGATATTGGGGCTATGTGGATACTGAAAATATTTTTAAGAGTTAAAACAAGTTTAGCTTTGCAAGTACACTAAGTGAAAATAAAGCTTTTAGTACAAGATGATAAATATAAGTTTTTAGACTTTATCAGATAAGATTAATACAGTTTGAGGAGAATTATGAAATTAAGACTTGATTATTGATAATAAGAAAAATATTTTGATAGATTGTTGGCTTATTATAAGTCTAAGTTTTCCAAGATAAGATAGATTTATACTATTATTCCAAACCGGAAGAATTTATCAAAAAGATAATTATAAAAATGTAGATATATTGCTTGTAGATGATAAGCTCAAGGATAGTATATCGGAATTAAGAAATAAATATGCGATAGCTTTTACTGGTAGATTCTCCATCTGTAGAGAGTAGTATTAAAGTATTAAAGCCACTATTTAGATATCAAAAACCTGAGCTTATATATAAGGAACTTTTTAGATGCTATTACAGAATATGGTGATAGCGATATAGTATATAAAAATAGGTTCAACAATGATTCAAAGGTAGATATTTTTATGTCGCTTAGTGGTGGAGCAGGTGCTACAAGCATTGCTCCCTAGCTTCTGCTATGAGTTTTGCAAACAAAGGTGAAAAGGCATTGATGTTAAACTTAGAATCCATAGAAGCTACTGATATATTTTTGACGAAAACTCTAATGGTACATTTCATGACTTGGTATATGCTATAAAAAGTTCAAAACCTAATATAAAATATCCTAAATTAATTTTATTTCTTCAGAAACCCTTTATAGGCTTTGTCGTTTTCTATAAATTTTTCCCTTGCTTATAGCAGTCTTGACAACTCCTTTGTATCTTACTTCATATTTGAAGTTTCCATCTTTATCTTCATCTACAAGATTTACTATACATACTTTACACTCTCTAGGGGCCTATCTTATTTGACGTTTCTTTAGTAATAATAACAAAGAATATAGAGATAGACAACAAATATCAAAAATTGAACAATAGAATTTTTGAGTAATGCTAAATGCAAATACTATAAGTGCCTTCAAGCGAACCATATGAGAAACTAAAGCAATTACTCTTCTCCTATTAAACAAATAGCAAAAATAATACTCCAAATTATCATCTTCATATCTCTTCCACTATATTTTATACTCAGTATATATCACATTTATCATCATTATCCATTAAAATTTATTATCTCATATAAATAAGAAATCTTCCCCAAGTTTCCTTAGAGAATTTTTATATTATTATGATGAAGACATACTCCCTCATTGTTTACATAATATCCGTCAGGGTTGTCTATCACTATACATTTTTCCATATCAACTCAAACTTCGTTCAACAATATAACTT